>ERZ791802.296-NODE-296-length-56241-cov-3.695956_pt1 | contig 56241 bp, 55 predicted proteins | sample MGYA00510308_ERZ791802 | MGnify/ENA primary metagenome ERZ791802 (study PRJEB30046, sample SAMN00792028) | human gut metagenome | study: EMG produced TPA metagenomics assembly of the A metagenome-wide association study of gut microbiota in type 2...
ACTCGCGACCTCAACCTTGGCAAGGTTGCGCTCTACCAACTGAGCTATTCCCGCGTCAAGAAATCCGTATTTTAATCAGGCCCTGGAGGATTTGTCAAGGCCTAATTCCCCTCTTTTTTCGTTAAAAAGCGAACTCACCGTATAAGTGTTTGAGTTCATTGTGAATGAGCCATTCCTTGCGCTGAGCACCCCAACGATATTCCCCGTATGTGCCATCTGCACGAATGATTCGATGGCACGGAACAACGAGTGCAAAGGGGTTATTGGCAATGGCCGTTGCAATGGCTCGAACCGCCCAAGCTTTACCCATGACCGTCGCAAACTCCAAGTAGCTGAAAGTTTTGCCGACAGGCACGTGACGAAGAGCTTTCCAAGCACTTAGCTGAAAAGGCGTGCCTGAGACACAAAAACTCAAAGGCTGAGGTTTGTAGCTCATCGCATTTTCCCAAACTTCTGCGGCTACGCGATCATCACGCATGATGTACCAATCGGGCGAATAGGTCTGGATCATCGGATAGCTTAAATCATCCATGTGATCGCCAAAAGCGCACTGTACAAGCCCTAGCGAATGTTTCACCACACCAAAGCAACCGATAGGCGTATCGATAAAGCCGCACAGCAAGGTCCGGCCGTCGTAGTCCGTCTCATCTTTAGAAGGCTCGGGCATTTCAAGCCATTGATCGCGATCTAAAACTGTCGTTGTCATTGTCTAATTTGACTGCGCCCGCTTTATTTTCTTAGCGGGCGCATTACATCATTCATTAAAAGTTCAATGTGCTTTTAGGCCGCCGCACCTTCGCGTTTGGCGTTACCCATCATATGCAACACAATGATGCTTCCGATCAAAATCACCAGCGTTGTACCAAGACTTAACCAGAGGTTAGCGTTGGTAAAGCCAGCGACGGCATAGCCCACAAAAGAAGCAACCGCAACAAGCCAAGCATAAGGAATTTGGGTTGCTACGTGCTCAATATGTGAACACCCGGCCCCGGCTGAAGACAGAATCGTTGTATCCGAAATGGGCGAGCAGTGGTCACCGAAAACGGAACCGGCTAAGGTGGCCGACAAGCTCACAATCACCAAACCCGGATCCAAGGCTTGAGCCACCGGAACGATAATCGGAATCAAAATACCGAATGTCCCCCAAGCGGTACCCGTTGAGAAGGACAAGAAGCTTGCAATTAAGAAAATTGCAGCCGGCAACCAAACGGCCGAGAAGCCACCGTCGGTCACGAGCGATTGCACAAAGATGGGCGTTTCCAACAAGTCACGGCAAACGCCGGAAATTGTCCAAGCGAGCACCAAAATAATGTTGGCAGGCAACATCATCTTCATGCCTTCGACCGAACCGTCCATAAAGTCTCGGAAGCTGACGACGCCGCGCGGCACAAATTGCACAAAGGCCACAACCATGGCACCGAAGGACGCCCAAACAAGAGCGCTCGAAGCCGAGCTATTGCCTAAGGACGCCGCAAAGCTGTGATAGGCAGGATCGTCTCCCCAGTAGCCGCCCGAGTACATCAAGCAGAGCACGGCAAAGATAATCAAAGCGGCAATCGGCACGACCATATCCCAAATGGTGCCTTTATCGCTGACACGCAATTGAGCGTTTTGAGTCGTCACATCACCGATGTCACCCGCTTCAGCACGCTCTTCTGCACGACGCATGGGACCGAAGTCAAGCTTTGTCAAACAAAGCACAAACACCATAACGATGCAGCTAATGGCGTAGAAGTTGTACGGAATCGTGCTCACGAAAGCCGAGAAATCACTTTCAAAGGCACCGGTCGACTTCAGGGAGCTACCCACCGCTGCCGCCCAAGAGGACACCGGAGCGATGATACAAACAGGCGCGGCCATCGAGTCGATGATATAGGCCAATTTAGCGCGCGAGACGCGATAGCTATCGGTGACCGGACGCATCACGGTACCGACCGTTAAGCAGTTAAAGTAGTCATCAATAAAGATGAAGGCACCGAGCCCGCCCGTTGCTAACAAAGAGGAGCGGCGCGAACGGATACGTTTGATGGCCCAGTCGCCATACGCGCGACTGCCGCCGGCAATACTGATCGTATAAACCAAAGAGCCCAACAAGGTGCAGAAAACAAGAATGTTGAAGTCTACCTTGTTGCTCATCAATGAAAACGCTGTTTCCACCGTTCCCATCAGCAAATTGGAATGATTCATGCCAACGGCGTAAATGAACGTGCCCGACATGATGCCAATCAAAAGTGAAGAGATCACTTCCTTCGTGGCCAAGGCCAACACAATGGCAATAACGGGCGGCAAAATCGAAAGCCAACCGGCGTTAAAGGATTCCATATGGTTTGTTCCTAAGAAAATTAAAGGTGAATTGCGGATTTTAACAACTGGAAATGTTTATGTCAGCATTTACCTATAAAGAATTAAACCATATAAAAATAACTTATCAGACCGTGCCCACACACCAGGACAAATTTTTCTGAAATCTAAAGAAAAGGGTCACGTAGAAAAAATCTCGTGACCCAAAAAAATTATGCTCAAGGCTTCAGCAATCAGTGCTTAGGCGGCTCCACATACAAATAGGGGCCGGCAGCGCGGATGTAAACGATCATGGAATAAATCGTTAAGAACGCAGCAACGTAAATGAGAATTGTCCCGAGCCAGGACATCGAGATACCAAATAACGGTTCCCAGAAAAGCAACATCGGGATCGCAACCATTTGTGCAATCGCCTTGATCTTTCCAAACCAATTGACTTTCACGCGAGCGGCTGCGCCAACCTTAGCCATCCATTCACGCAGTGCTGTCACCGTAATTTCGCGACCGATGATGATCAACGCCACGAGCATATCAACGCGATTGAAATCCAGTAACACAATCAGCGCAGCGCAAACCATGAGTTTGTCAGCCGAGGTATCCAAGAATGCACCGATGGCACTTTCCATGTTGTATCGTCGGGCGATATAACCGTCAAAGGCATCCGTTAAGGCCGCAATGATAAAAATCGCTGTGCCTAAAACATTTTGCATAAAGGGTGAAAGAATATGGTCCGGAATATAAAACACCCCGATGATTAAGGGAATCAGAGCAATGCGAGCCCACGTCAAAATCATCGGTACATTAATTGAAAGCGGTTTACTCATTTTTATTTTCTACTACAGTTTGAGGGATCTGACCGTGCAATTGTGCATAAATTCGTTCAGCCAACGTTTGAGATATCCCCTCGATTTTAGCAATATCTTCGAGACTTGCGTTTTTTAATGCACGCATGCCACCGAAACGAGTTAATAATTTTTGACGGCGTTTAGGTCCGATTCCCTCCAAATCCTCCAGTCTGGAGGTATTACGAGTCTTTGCTCGCTTAGCTCTCATACCGGTAATGGCAAAGCGGTGCGCTTCGTCTCGGATTTCTGCCACAAGCATTAATGCTGGCGACTGAGGTCCAAGCACCAATGGCTCGCGTTCGGGATCCGCAAAAATAAGCGTCTCAAGCCCTACTTTGCGCCCCTCGCCTTTTGCCACCCCCACAATCACGGAGGTATCGAGTCCCAATTCATCGAAAACGCCCTTAGCCATCGCCACTTGTCCTCGGCCGCCGTCAATTAAGACAACGGTAGGCAGTGTTGCCTCGCCTCGGCTGACCGGTAAGTAACGCCTTTCAATAACTTGCCGCATCGCCGCGTAGTCGTCTCCGGGCTCAATTCCCGTAATGTTAAAGCGTCGGTAGAGATTGTGAGCCATGCCGGCCCCCTCATAAACCACGCAAGAGGCTTGCGTGGCTTCTCCTGCCGTGTGACTGATATCAAAGCACTCCATTCGCACCTTCATCCAATCATCATCGGGCACAGTGATATCGAGCACGTCACACAATGCTTTAAGACGCGATAACTGAGAACCTTCTTGCGCCAAATGGCGATCCAAGGCAATCTTGGCATTGGTTTGGCACATGGTAAGCCACTCACGTCTGACACCGGTGGGTTGATGCACGACGGTGACACGACGGCCGGCAATTTCGCTTAACAAGGCTTCAAGGGGCTCTTTTTGAACATCGGCGTCTGTGATGATGAGCGTAGGCACTGGAAGCGTCTCGTAGTGTTGACTGACAAACGCTTCAAAAATTTCCGCCACACTACTCTCCCCATCTTTGGGCACTGCCGGGAAATATGCTCTGTCGCCCAAGTGACGAGAGCCTCTGACCATAGCCAAATTGACACACACATCCGTTGCTCGTGCTTGCACGGCAATGATATCAGCATCGATATCGACAGCGCCTGTTGCCTCGACGGTTTGTCGATGGAGGATATTAGAAAGTGCTGCGATGCGGTCTCTGACGGCTGCGGCCTCTTCAAACTCAAGCTTTTCGGAATGCGCAAGCATTCGTGCTTGAAGTTCTGCGAGTAGTTCTTCGCTTTTGCCATCTAAGAAATCTTCTGCACGGCGCACATCGGCCGCATAGTCTTCTCGAGAAATATTGCCCACACAGGGCCCCGAGCATCGACCGATTTGCGCCAAGAGGCAAACGCGCGAACGGTTTTTAAAGACCGAGGCCTCACACGTGCGCAAACGAAAAACGCGTTGCAAAAGATTGATCGCCTCTTTGACGCTTTGCGCGTTGGGGTAAGGCCCGTAGAAACGACTCTTCTTATCCACGCCGCCCCGATAGTATGCAACGCGTGGAAACGCCTCATGGCTAATCTTTAAATATGGGTAACTCTTGTCGTCACGAAAAAGAATGTTGTACTTGGGCGCAAGCGTCTTAATAAGATTATTTTCAAGTAAGAGCGCCTCTGCTTCCGAACGGGTAACCGTTGTCTCAAGACGCGCGATTTGGCTGACCATAATCGCAATACGGGGACTTAGGTCATTTTTTTGGAAGTAACTGCTGACTCGACGCTTTAAATCGCGGGCCTTACCGACGTACAGACACCGATCATCGGCATCGAAATACCGATACACTCCGGGCAATGACGGTAAGTTTTTTAAAATCTCCTTGGCATCAAAAGCCATTTTTTCTCCCGCTCGGCTACACTAGTGGCGTCTTATTATTGATGCCCACATTGTAGTCATGTCTACTCGCTGTTGCACTGCTGATTGTTTGCCTCATACGCTCGATATTTTCTGTCGCGTGATCGATAACTTCGGTGACGCGGGCGTACTGTGGCGGCTTGCGCGTGAGATGCGCCGCGAGGGCTTTGCGGTGCGATTAATCATTGACGATACAGCAACACTTGCGCTTTTAGCGGGAAAGGCTCGCGAGACAGCTGTTGAGGCGATTTCTGACGATAAAGACTTAAAAGTGATCCATTGGGAGAAAGCTTGGAGCGATGGGCCCTGCCCGTTAGCGGTTGCGGACATGGTGGTTGAAGGCTTTGCCTGTCGATTGCCGCCTGACTATGAAGGCCGCATCATTGCGCACCAAACCGTGTGGGTCAATATTGATTACTTCACGGCCGAAGATTGGATTGAGGGCTGTCATATGCTTAAGTCCATTCTGCCGTCAACCGGTGCTGAGAAAATCAATTATTTTCCGGGCGTCAGCCGAGCCTCTGGGGGTCTGACCATTGAAAAAGGCTATGAAGCGGCCCGAGAGGCGTTTTCAAGCAGAGTTCCTGCAACGGACGCACTTAAAATCTTTTATTTTTCGTACCCCACGGCCCCCGTCTCTGCGCTTGCCACGCTTTTAGCCAATAGCAAACAAAACATTGAACTGACGTGCTCGGCTTGCGAGGCGGCCCGTACTCTGGCACGCAACGTTGAGAGCGCATCAACGAATAACGTTACGATCAAACAACTGGGATTTGTTCCCCAAAACGGCTTTGATGAACTCATCTGGGCAAGTGACATTGCCTTTATCCGTGGCGAGGACAGTGCTGCGCGCGCAATGCTTGCGGGCGTTCCCTTCATCTGGCAAATCTATCCCCAAGACGATGGCGCACATTGGGTAAAACTTGCCGCATTAACGGACAAAATGCGCTCGCACTTTGATCATCAGCCAGTCTTTGATGCGTGGGAACAATTTCAGCGCGACTTTAACGCAGGCCAAATCAACGAAACGGCCTGGCAGAGCATGACTAAAGAGCTTTCGGCTTTAAAGGCGGGCTTTACCCGTTGGGGTGAACACGTCAGAGGCAACGCCAACATTGCCGAGCGTCTTTCACAAATGATTCAAAAACGCTAAAATAACGCGTTTTCGCTAAGAAAGCGAAAAGAAAAACGTTTTTCAGGGAACTCTTTTCCCACATTGATATTACTGTCTTTGACCTCTGAAGCGCCCCGCGCGGGTCGCTACCGCACCGATTGAGCGCTCGGGACAAAGACGCTAACTAGGATACTTTTGAGATGAAAACTGCACAAGAATTGCGCGCCGGTAACGTCGTGATGATCGGCAAGGATCCGATGGTGGTCTTGAAGGCCGAATACTCCAAGAGCGGCCGTAACGCCTCTGTCGTGAAGATGAAGTTGAAGAACCTCTTGACGGGCGCAGGTACCGAAACCGTTTATCGCGCTGACGACAAGTTCGAAGACTTGGTCCTCGAACGCAAGGAAGTGACCTACAGCTACTTTGCCGATCCGCATTATGTTTGGATGGACGAAGAATACAACCAATACGAAGTTGAAGCCGACGTGATGGAAGACGCCATGAAGTACCTCGAAGACGGTATGCCCGCCGAAGTGGTCTTCTACCAAGGCCGCGCCATCAGCGTGGAATTGCCCACGATCTTGGTGCGTAAGGTGGCTTACACGGAACCTGCCGTCAAGGGTGACACCTCCGGTAAAGTCATGAAGCCGGCTCGTTTGGACACGGGCTATGAATTGCAAGTGCCCGCCTTCGTCGAAACCGACGACAAGATCGAAATCGATACACGTACAGGTGAATACCGCTCCCGCGTGAAGTAATCTTCACACTTCGAGTTTATCGATTCAAACCGCCGAGACACCCCTCGGCGGTTTCATTTTGCGCCTTGCTAAACGCTCTTTGCTATTGGGTGTTTGCAAGAGCCAATCCCTTCAAGCAAAATTAGTCCGTTATAAATTTTTTTCGGACTAATCTTTCCATGACTCGCTTCATTAATATCGGCTCTCTGAATATCGACTATGTCTACAAAGTGCCGCACTTTGTGCGCGCAGGTGAAACCCTGGCGGCTACTGAGCGCGCTGTGCACATGGGTGGCAAAGGGCTAAACCAAACGGTGGCGATGAGTCGCGCAGGACTTGATGTGGCTCACGCCGGTGTTTTAGGCGCAGACGGTCGCTTTTTATACGAATTTTTAGCCGCACAATCGGTCAACGTCGATCACCTCCGAATCGATAGCGAAGCGGCAAGCGGTCATACGTTTATTCAAGTGACGCCTGAAGCGGAAAACTGCATTCTTTACTATGCGGGCACTAATCACATGATCACAACTGAGCTCATCGATGAGGCCTTAGCCGATTTTGGAAAAGGAGATGTGTTGGTTGTTCAAAATGAAGTCAATGCAGTGCCTGACATTGTCACAGCGGCCAAAGCCCGAGGCTTGATCACGGTCTTTAATCCCGCACCGTTTGATGACTCGGTTTGCCACTATCCTTTCGAGTGCGTTGACGTGTTGATTGTCAACCAAACGGAAGCGGCCGGCATCATCGGCAAAAACGCAAGCGACACGGGTCTCATGACAGCACTCAATGAACGCTTCCCCAACCAAGTCATTCTTCTGACGCTTGGCGCCGAGGGTGTGCTTTACCGCTTGCCGGGCCTGGAAGTAGAAGCCATTGCGGGCTTTAAGGTCAACGCTGTGGACACGACGGGCGCAGGCGACACCTTTGTGGGCTTTGCCATGAAAGCCGTGGCCGATTACTTTGCCCATCGTGATGCCGCTCGCTTTAAAGCGCTTTTAAGACAAGCCGTCGCCGCAGCAGCACTCTCTGTCACCCAAGACGGAGCCGTAGCCTCCATCCCTACGATGGACGCTGTTGAATCATTTTTAAGCCAACGATAAAAAGGTAGTGATCATGGAAAAACAAAAAATCATCATTGACTGCGACCCGGGCTACGATGATGCCGTTGCGCTGCTCTTGGCCGCAGGAGCCCCCAATATTGATCTTTTGGGTGTGACGACGGTTGCAGGCAACCAAAGCATTGAAAAAGTCACCCGCAATGCGCTTCGCATCTTAAAGCTCTTAGGACGAGACGATATTGCGGTGGCGCAAGGTGCCTATCGACCGCTTTTGCGCGGAGAAGCTGTAGCCTGCCCGGAAATTCACGGCGAAAGCGGCTTAGACGGTACAACGCTGCCTGAGGCCGACTATAAGCTTGATAGCCGCTGCGCCGCACAGTTTATTGTTGATACGATCATGCGCGAGCCCGCAGGCACCGTCACCTTGGTGCCGATCGGTCCCTTAACAAACATTGCCCTTGCCGCCCGCTTGGAGCCCCGAATCGTTGAACGCGTTAAAGAAATCGTTTTGATGGGTGGCGGTTATCACATTGGCAATATTCGTCCGATGGCAGAATTTAACATCGAAAACGATCCCGAAGCGGCTCATATTGTCTTTGAAGAACCGTGGAAGATCGTCATGGTGGGATTAGATCTCACCTACCAAGCGCGCGCCGTACCTGAAATTCGAGAGCGATTGGCAAAAATCACTTCCCCTGCTGGTGTTTTCTTAGGGCAAGTCTTGGAGCAATTCGGGGCGAAGTATCGTGCCTCCAAGGGCTTTGATGCGCCGCCCGTTCACGATGCCTGTGCCGTGGCCTATGTGATTGATCCCGCTGTCATAGATATTCGTCAGGCGCCCGTTCACGTGGAATATCGCGGTTTATACACAAGCGGCATGACAGTGACCGATCTTCGCAAGAAAGCCCCCGAAGACTGCCACACGTTTGTGGCCACGCACTTACACCAAGATCGCTTCTGGGATCTTGTCGATGAAACGATTAGACGACTCTGAGCGCTAAAAACTGGCTTTTAACCTTTCATTGCCCGATACCGAATTCGTGTGTCGGGCAATTTCTTTTGCGCTTTTATCCTCCCGAACCTCCCCTTGAATCCCCCTTGCCTACACTTTGCGACAAATTTCAGATCTCAACATCACCTTTTAGGCGTAGGATATGGATGAATCCTAACAATCATCGATATCAAGAAAGCGACTTACTATGGCCACAAAAATAAAAATTGAAGAAAAACTTCGGGAGCTGAAAGACCAAGTTAAAAAGAAACAGGCGGAGCTGACTGCCGAATGGCAAGACACCAAGCGCGAACTCAAGGCTCGTCAACGCCTTTTAAAGGGCGAATTTAAGAGTAAGCAAGAGGAATTTTTGCTCGAGTGGGATGACGTTGAAGAAAAAACGCGTCAAGCCTTTGACAGCTGGCTGGAAAAATTTGACGTCAAAGAACTTCAAGCGATGCTTGATCGCTACAAAGAGGAAAATGAACCTCTGGAGCCCTTGCCACCCGATGCAGTAATTCGAAAACTGCCGGCACCGGCTCCCATGAAAATGCCGTTAGATGAGGCGCTCATGAAACGGCGCTCGCTTCGAGATTACTCAGGTGAACCCATCGCCGAAGAGCATTTGGCGGCGCTACTATGGGCAGCCGACGGCATCAATCGGAAAAATCTCAAACGCACGACACCCTCGACTATGAATTGGCAAGAAATCGCCATTTATGTCGTGCAGGCAAACGGCATCTGGAAGTATCTGCCCAAACGTCACGCACTGCTTTTTATCGAAGGCAAAGATCAGCGCGAACACTTCGGGGAAATTAAGACCTGGATGAAACTCGCTAGCCAACACTTGGTTTTCGTAAGCGACACAAGAAAAACCGACACCTTGGCCACCAAACTTTTGCATAAGAGCTTTAAGGTGGATTTGTCCGAAGGAGAACTCGCTATTCGCTCACAAGCCATCGATGTCGGCGCCAAAGTACAAGCGGTCTATATGGCCGCTGCCGCCCTAGGGCTCGGTTGCACGTGCCGACTCATTGTTAACGAAGACAAGCCTCGAGAACTCATGAAACTTGCCCCCGAGGAAAAAATCATGGCCGTGTGCTCGGTGGGCGAGCGTCCGGCATCGTTGTTTGATCACGTCATCTAATATTTCGTGTCGCTTGAGCCCCGCTTGAGAAAATCCCCAAGCGGGGCATTTTCGCGTGTAGAGATATGAAAGGGCAAAGAAATAGACGCAGAATTTAATAACTCTAATCTCCTTGAAAAATGCCGGGACGGGAATCGAACCCGTACGCCTTTTTAGTGGCATCGGATTTTAAGTCCTCAATGTCAGATCAATCTTTTTTAACGACATTCGAGCACTTTCTTTGGGAGTTTCCCTGAGTGTCGTTGCTCATTTCTCAACGTACAATAGCTAAGGTTTTTTACTTAATTTTCCTTTTTGGATTCTGAAAGGAGTCACTCCCATGTGTACTACCGTTATCGTCGGCAAAGCCGTCTCTAAAACCGGTCGCGTCATTGTCGGTCACACCGAAGACGCGGGCGGCCGCGTCATGCATCAACAATTTTTCGTCCCCGGTGGCGCTCATGCCGCAGGTTCCGTTCTCGTTGCTGAACCCGGCCGCGCTCAAGTCCCCGAAGCCGAAACGACGCTTGCGACCTACTGGTCCAACATGCTTCAAATCGACGGTTCGTCCTTTGACCAAGGCTTTGCCAACGAAGCCGGTCTTGTGATTTGCTCCAACGGCGGTGGCTCCTCCTACGATGCCGATCAATACAGTGATGAAGAACTGGGCCTTAAGGAAGGCGGCGTGGGCTTTTTACTTCGCCGCATCATGGCCGAACGTGGCCGAACGGCCCGTGAAGCCATTGAAATCGGTGCAAAGCTTTTGGACGAATACGGTTACTGCGGCAGTGCCCGTAACTACACCGTGGCCGACAAAAACGAAGCTTGGGTGTTAAACGTGGTCAAGGGCCATCACTATGTTGCCAAACGCGTGCCTGATGACCAAGTGATGTTGATCTCCAACATGCTGGCTATCCGCCACGTGGACTTAAATGACCATGAAAACGTCATTGCACCGGCCGACTTAATCGAGTACGCCATTGCGCAAGGCCGCTACACTCCGGCCGTTGAAGGCGACTACAGCGACTTTGACTTTGCCATGGCTTATCAAAGCGATGAAAATCGCCACGCTCCCACCAAGAGCGTACGCATGCGTTTGGGCTGGTGGGCGATCACGGGTGACTACTACAAAGACGAACTTCACTATCCAGAAATTCTGCCGCCGGCCGCGCCTATGGGCGTTGAAGACGTCAAACACATTCTGCGCCTTTGCTGCTACGACAGCTTGGCCAATCGCGGCGACGGTCGTGAAGACGCCTTCCACGTCTCAGCCCGTGATATCTCCCGCTCGCAAACTCGCGAAGCTTGGGTGATGGACTTAGCTGAAAAGCCTCTCTTTAACACCTTGTGGCGTTGCACGAGCTACCAAGAAACCGGTGTCTTTATTCCGTGGTTCCCGATGTCGGAGAAAATCCCCGAAGGCTACCAATGGATGACGCTTGAAGAAGCCCGCAAGAACCACTTTGCGCTCGAGCCCCATTACTTGGATTTCGATCTCGACAAGAGCTTCTTTATCTACTCCACGATCGGCGAGCTCTGTAACTTTAACCGTGGCCTGTTGCCCGGTGTGCTTCGCACGCAAAAGCACTACGAAGCAGCCTTGGCAGGTCGCTACGAAGCTTTGATGCAAAAGGTTGAAGGCTTGCCTGAGGCCGAAGCGAAACTTGCTTTGGGTGACTTTACGTGCCAAGAATGTGCTCAATTGGATGAACTCTATGAAGGCGTGCTTCGTAAAATCAACACGCGCTTAATGAGCGTTCAAGCCGATGAAGTCAGTGTGAGCGCTGAAGGTACGGTGGAAGTTGTCTTATTCGGCACACCCGAATTTGACGTTGAAGAACTTGACATGGACACGGTTTACTGGAGCTTGGGCTTTACGGGTAAGAAAGAATCCGTTAATGCCCCCGCTCACCCCATTGCGCACCGCTTTGAAGATGTGGACGAGGACGGTATTACCGATTGCGTTCTCACCTTTAATGCGCACGACGTGGCCCAATTTGCGATTGCCGGCACCGAGACCGATACCTACTTGCGCGGTCTGTGCGGTTTGATGCGCTTTGTGGCGATGGATACGGTGAGCTTTGTTGCCTAATACTCAGCCTTAACACGCCAGCAACCTACTGGTTACCACTAAATCCCTGCCTGGACTGCCAAGCAGGGATTTTTTCGGTGCTATTGACCGCGCAACTCCTTGACGGTCTTGCCTCCGATACCGTAGTTCTCCATCGCAATTTCTTCAATGACAACCACCAAATTGGACGTATTTTTGTTCAAAACACGACCAATGAGTTCGGTCACACCTGCAACGAGTTCCTTTTTCTGTTCTGCGCTTGGGGCCTCAGAACCACCGGTAACCTTGATGTTAACGTAGGGCATGATGATCTCCAGAAAAATACATTTAAATTGGGTTGAATCCTTCTTTGCGACAAATCAAATCAACGATTGCCGCAATGTGAAGCGGTACGGGATCAATGACGGGAACCGGCATCGTGCATTTTTTAAATAACAGCGGCAACTCCGTGCACCCGAGACAAATCGCATCGAGTCTTTTTTGACTCACAAGCTCTTCTAAGATGCCCTGAACTTGCTTTACCGTTTCGTCCTTGACAATCCCGTACTCCAATTCCGTTTCAATGATTTGTGCGATATAGCGCAACCCCTTTTCATCGGGCACCTCAGGAGCGATTCCACGGGCCTGAAAATACTCTCGAAAGACTTTGGAATTCATGGAGGCTTCTGTACCAATAAAAGCAATACGCTTGGCTCCGAGCTTGGTAAGGTCTCGCACGGTCGGTTCAAGAATATGGATGAGCTCTATCGGAGAGCGCTTCTGCAACTCATCGAAAACCGTATGACCGGTAATACAAGCAATGGCCGCGGCGTTAGCGCCTGCGGCGACCAAGTTATTGACGCCCTTCAGAAAATACGCCGTCAGCTCATCAAACCGTCCTGCCGCAGCCATAGGAATAACTTCGAAGCAACTTAGACTTTCGATTGATAGATGAGGGAAATAGGCTCTACCCGATCGTTTTTGCACACCATTGAGGATACCCATGTAGTAAGGCACCGTTGTTAATGGCCCCACACCGCCGATTAATCCGAATTTAAATTTTTCCTGCACGATCATGCCCCTTAGCGAAACATTTCTTCAACGAGTGCATCCATATGCAGACTGACCGTATCCATCACCTCAATGCCAAGATTGACATCGGCAAGATAAGCCGGTAAATCCGTATTGGCGAGCAGTATGGCTTCGATTGAGCTTGTTTGAACCATAGTTTTGGCGACTTCAATGAAATACGCCTGAGAGTCTTTATTTTTGATACCAAACTCAATTTCCGTGCGACTGATATCGCCCATACGGGCTCGCAAAGCTTTATCGGGCGGCACGACCGAAATGCCACTTTGCAAGAAAGGAACAAACAGTGTGTCCGAAGACATGACTTGTTCGTTTCCAAAGACTCCCACGCGTTTGAATCCTTGATTGACAGCGTAGTTGACGGAGGCTGTCATAATGTCTGCGAAATGAACGCCCGGAAGGTTGGCGCGAACAGCAGGCAAAACCAAGTGCGCAGAAAACCCTGCAAAAGCAATAAAGTCAGCTCCTGCCGCCAACGCCTTTTGAGAAGCCTGAGTAACGATTTTCGTTAGGTCAACCAGCGTTGGTTTTGCCAGTGCGTCAAAAACCTCTCCACAGTCAATGCTTTCGATGGTCATACACGGAATGTGACCATGAGGCATTCTCTTTTGTGCCCTTTCAACAAGGCCAAGGTAGTAATCACTCGTGGTTTTCGGGCCGGTACCGCCTATTAATCCAAGCTTTTTCATTTGAGGAACTCTAGACTTTCGCGTTGCACATGAAACGATTTTATCGAGCGGTATTTTTCAGCACAATTAAATTCTTATTAAATAAAATTCAATATAATTGAACTTTAAGTTTATGAACTTCAGTCACTGGCCCAATTGACCATGGAACTCGACGACTACCGCACCATTCTTGCTCTCATTCAAACCGGAAGCCTCAAAAGCGCTGCCCATCGGCTTCATCGGGTACCTTCGGCGTTATCGATGCGTATTAAAGCCATGGAAGAAAGGCTCGGTTGTACACTTTTTGTCAGAAACGGCCGCTTTCTTGAACCCACGGCAACGGCGAGAAAATTGGCTGAGACCGCCTCAACGATTATCAATCTTTCTGATAATGCTGTAGCACTCATTACAGGCAAAGTGCCCGGCGGATTATTACGACTCGGCGCCCTTGACAGCATTGCCGGGACTCGTCTTCCTGAACTCCTGACAAAGTTAACCACCCAATTCCCAAGCCTTGAATTGAGCCTTACGATCGGCGTCAGTGAGGAACTGTGTCAAGCCGTATTGGACTCAAACCTCGATGCAGCGTTTTTAATCGATGCTCCAAAGACGCCTTCTTTGACTCGTAAAGCCGTTTTTCAAGAAAAATTGGTGCTCATTACACGAGCCGGGCACAAGCCTATCAAAACACCGGCCGATCTCGAACACAATGTCTTACTAGCCTTCTCCCCGGGGTGCTCCTATCGAGAGCGGATGTTGGATTGGTACCAAACGTTTAACACAAGACCCGAAAGAATCATTGAAGTAAAGTCGTATGCTGCAATCATCGGTTGTGTTGCCGCAGGCATGGGAATTGCAGCGGTTCCGGAGTCATTAATTAAAGATTCAATGGCTAAAACGAGCTTACTAGCTCATAAATTGCCTGCCTCGATTAGCCAAGCCACTGTGGAACTTGTCTATCGCACTCAGTCCCTGACGCAAAATCTCTCGGCTCTTGAAGCGGTCTTAAATGATGGCAAGCTACTTTTTTAGACGTTTAGACATTAAAAAATTAACCAGTTCTTCGCCGTTGCGCTTGACGGTCTGCTCTTTTACAGCGATAAACCCCATCGACTCAAAAAACGGTTTGGCGGTAATAGAAGCGAAAGTCTGAAGTGTTTCACCATCGAAAGCCTCTTTAATGGCTTGGCACAAAGCTCGTCCCACTCCCCGTCTCTGGAAATCCTTATGAACAAATAGATGATCAAGCACACCTTCGTGAGTTAAATCGGCAAAGCCCACAATCGATCCATCCATTTCAGCAACAAGGGCGATTTTGGCCGATGTCAGTTTTGCGTGCCAGACAGAAGGCTCAGTATTGCCGGCCGTCCACGCGGCAAGTTGTTCAGCCGTGTAATCTCGGGCATTAATCGTGCGAACCGTGCCGAGAAAAAGTTGCACAATCGCTTCGGCGTCCTGAATTTTGTAGTGTCTAATGTGCATGGTGGGCTTGAGAATATCGATGCACACATTATAGGAATGATGCGAACCTAAAAATAGTAACGCCGCGCTAGCTAAATGGGCTGCACGGCGTTAGTTCGTTAATCAGACAGGGACTGATTAGCTGATGAAGTACAAGAAGAGCATCACGCCGATATTAACCGGCAAGGAGCGCTTAATCACTTCGATCGGCGAGACTTGAGCGATACCGGCAATAATGATCACACCAGCAGCGATCGGCGAAGACACACGGCCCAAGGTTGCAGACACGATGGCAATGTAGCCCAAGTCAGGAATTGTCATACCGAATTCAGGTGCATGCGGCGTCACAGCTTCATTGAAAGCGAAGCCTGCGGCGTCACCCGAACCGGTCATAATACCCAAGAGCATCGGGCCGATGGCAGCACCGAGCTTGGCCACTTCAGAAGAATGCTTCAAGTATTCCACAAAGACGTCGATCACACCGCATTCACGAAGACCAGCAGCAAAGACGCCAGCGGCGATGATCAAACCTAAGATATTGCCGTAACCGCGACCCATACCGTCAAAGAACTTCTTGATCAAATCGGTGGGGTTGGCACGCGTCACGATCAACGTGTAAATGAAGCCGAACAACATGGCCGTAGCCACACTGATCTTAATGCTCGGGAACCAGAAAGCGATCACAAAGAGTAAAACAACCGGCAACAACGGAGCGAAAGCCCAAAGCACGTTCGGGTTTTCAGGCAATTCAACATCGGTTTGGTTTACGCCTTCATTGGCAAAGCCGCCCTTTTTGAAGTCACCGTAGACCACGCACACAACCATCAACAAGGCGATACAAACGACGGAAATCAAAAGCGTGCGCATACTCGTGTAGGTCACGAAGTCCATCACGGACCAATTGGCCAACTGAGCCACAAAGCCGTTGTGAGAAGAACCCGGAGACCAGAACGAGGGCAGCGTTGAGGCGATCACCGTGGCGGCAGCCATAGCGGGCTTAAAGCCAGCACGAATCATCAAAGCGACAATCGTCGGACCGATGGCAGCACACATCCCCGACAAGGAGGAAATGGCCAAAGACGTAATACCCGTCACGATCATGCAGCACGGCAACAACAAGATGCCGAGCTTATTCAAAGGCTTCGTCAAAAGCGAAACCAAGTGCAAGTCACACTTCGTGATGTTCATCACAGCAGCAAAACCCATCGAGGAGCAGATCACGATGATCAAAGAGCTACTCGTCATGGATTTATCGAACTGTTGGAACGCCGCAAAGGGATCCATAGAAAGCGCACACATAATCAAACCGCTCGTAAGCAACACGAGACGTGTTTCGTAGCGCTTAATCAAGGCATAGACCGTTCCAATCACAACGATCAAAGCGGCCCACATAATCCAAGTCATGGGACTTCTCCTAAAACAGATTAGTTGAATAGGGGTTCTTTTGTGTTCTCATGAGTTTCGCATCACTTGGGAGCGCAAAAGACTGACCCCATTCTAAGCAGAAGCCTCTAAGACACGTACAGTAGAAACCCTACCGGTTAGGGTTTCTGATAATGAGTCTTGATAATTCGCAAATCCCTTAATTTTCGGGCTTTTGTCGACAATCGACAAAGGCTAGAATCGCTTTTGATTTTGCCAATTTGATTAAGGAGTTCTTCCGATGTTAAAGCACAACTACTACGGCAACCTCGGTGAAGAAGGCTTCTCTAACCTTCCGCTCGTGTTGCAACGCTTTTTGTCCTACACCCAATACAACACCACCTCTGACCCCAAGAGCACGACGGCTCCTTCGACGCCCTTTCAAGTCGAATACGCCAAGATGCTCAAAGAAGAATTGGAAAGCGTGGGCTTGACCGATGTCGTTGTCACGGACAAAGCGGTGGTCATGGCCACGTTACCGGCGACACCGGGCTACGAAGAGTGCCCCGCCATGGGCTTTATTGCTCACATGGACACGTCTCCGGAAGCCTCGGGCGATCCCGTGCGTTGGCAAGTGCTTGACTATCAAGGCGGCGACATCGTTTTAAATCCTGAAAAGAATATTGTTTTAACGCTTGACCGTTTCCCCAATGTCGGAAAATACGCTGGTGAAAAATTGGTGGTCACCGACGGCACGACGCTTTTGGGCGCTGATGATAAGGCCGGTATTGCCATCATCGTTGAAACGGCTCGCTACTTCATTGAGCACCCCGAAGTGCCGCACGCCAAACTCTGCTTTGCCATCACACCCGATGAAGAAGTGGGCCGCGGTACGGAAAACTTTGACATCCCCGCCTTTGGCGCCGATTATGCTTACACCTTTGACGGCGATGAATTAGGCGGCTTTGAGACCGAAACGTTTAATGCCGCGATGGTAAACGTTCACTTTGAAGGTTTGAATACGCACCCGGGCTCAGCCAAGAACAAGATGATTAACGCCATTCGCATGGCCATGGACTTCATCGATCGTTTCCCGGCTGAAAGCGTGCCGGAAAAAACCGAAGATCACGAAGGGTTCTTCCACCCGATCGGTATCAACGGTGCCGTGCGCGGCGTCGACATTCGCATGCTCATTCGCGACCACGACAATGCGAAATTTGAAGACCGCATGCAATACGTTCGTAAGGTTGTTGAAGAAATGAACCGCGTCTGGGGCAATCGTGTGACTGCGGACATCCGTGTTCAATACCATAATCTGAAAAACTACTTGGACAACCATCCTGTTGTCTGTGACATCGCTCGCGAAGCGTATCGTCGCTTAGGCATTGAATTGCACGAAAAACCGGTGCGCGGCGGCACAGACGGTGCTCGCTTGTCGGCCATGGGTCTTCCGACTCCCAACCTCTGCACAGGCGGCATGAACTATCACGGCATCTTTGAATGCCTGTCAGTGACCGGTATCGAGCGCTCGCTTGAACTGGGTATTGAACTTGGCAAGATGTCAGCTGAAGTGAAATCTTTGTCCAAATAAACTTAACCAATCACCAGGTCTTTAGATTTGCCCGAAGGTGTATGCCTTCGGGCTTTTTTGCGCCTGTCGGCTACAATTACTCTAGTTGTTTTTGAATGGCTCAACATGTCACTTTTCTCCTGTCCTGCCCGCGAGGCCGTCACCGACCGCATTGTGCTCGATAATCCGTGTTTGATTTCGGATTTGCATTTAAGCGCCGAAGAGTCTTTTCATGCAGAGTGTTTCGAACGTTTCTTGAATACAAAGGCCAAGGACTATCGTGAACTCGTCATTCTCGGGGACTTTTTTGACTACTGGGTAGGTGATGATGCCATCGGTACCGTGCAACACATTGCGGATGCTCTTAAAACCTATGCGAAGACCCACAAGGTGTTCGTCATGCACGGCAACCGTGACTTTATGTTAGGCAACCGTTTTGCCCAAACCTGTGGGGCAACGCTTCTTGCCGATCCGTGTGTCGCGACTGTCGGCAATGAGACCGTGCTTTTGTCTCATGGCGACATCTGGTGCACACACGATCCCGATTATCAAACCGTGAGAAATCGTGTCAGAAGTTTTTGGTGGCAGTGGTTGATTTTGCGCTTGCCGCTTACCAAGCGTTTATCCATTGCGCGCAACGCACGCGAGAAATCCAAAAAGAAAAAGACACAAAAAGAAGCCTACAAGATGGACGTTGCACAAGAGGCAATTGGCAGTGCAATCCGCTCTTTCAGCGCTTCAAGCATTATTCACGGGCACACTCACAAGCCGGGCACATATTCCTTGCCCGATTCCGATTGCGTTCGTATTGTGTTGCCTGATTGGCGCTTCGGTGAAAACACCCTTCTTGAAGCGGGCTTTCTAGCTCGAGACAATGGCGCTTGGTCTCTGTCACGGTTTGTTTAGTTTTTTTCACAGCCAAACGTGCGCTCATAACAGATTTTGCTTAGAATGCAGTCTGAAATACGATTGAATTCAAGGACTTTCTGTGGCTGACACCCGTCGTTTTAACCTCATTAAATCTTGTCTGACCGCTTTGGCAGTCACGGTTGCTGCTGTGGCTGTCACGGGGTGCGCCTCACCTACGGTCAGCACTCACCTCTCGGTCTCGTCTCGCCTGTCGATGACGCCTGATTTGCATGCAAGCCTTCGACCGATGCCTGACTGGGGCGACAAGATGGCTGTTGTTCCTGCCAACGCTTCGTTAGCCGCTGACAGTATGTGGCCCACGATTAAGCAACAACTTGAAGTGATGCTTCAGACGGCAAACTTTGAGACTGTTGCCAAAGGTCAAGGGGAAAAGTATCGAGTCGTGGCCGACTGGGCGATTCAACCCTCACGCAAAATCCAACGCTCGGAAATGGTACCGGTAACAGTCTACGCACCGGTGCATCGCCCGCCACCACCTCCTCCGCGTTTTCACGGTCATAGACCGCCCGCTCGCCACCACTTCGGGGTGGGTTTTGGCGTTGGAGTGGGTTACGCTCCCCGCGTTGCCTATGCCGAGCGCTACTACACTGTGCAACTTTACCGTCGGGCGTTAAAAGTGAGCCTGCAAGAAATGCACAGCAGCAAAGCCACAACCGTCTTCACCGCTACGGTGCAACACGAATCGAGTTGCAAACGCATCGATGACATCATGCCCTACATGGTGCACAATGCCATTAATAGCCTGTATTCGGCTGACGGTACCTCAACCACTTTAACGCTGCCGCAAACAACGGCCATTTGCCGATGAGCGAACTCGTAAAAAAAGACATTTCCAAGCCCTTGGCAGTCATTACCGGTGCCACCGGGGGCTTGGGCGAAATTTTTGCAAGATTGTTAGCCCAACGAGGCTTTGATCTTCTCTTAGTCGGTCGCAACCGAGAAAAGCTTGAAAGTCTTGCGGCCCTATTAAACAAGAACTTTAAGGTTTCTGCATCGCCCATCGTGAGCGATCTGAGCTCTGAGACTGAACTCAGAAAGCTTTGCACCTTTCTCAAGACACTGCCTCAGACGCCTCACGTTCTCATTAATAATGCCGGTTTTGGGTTTGTAGGCAATGCGCTCTCCATGGCGCCTGAAAAAGCCCAAGAGATGATTAACGTTAATGTCAAAGCGCTTACGGCTTTAACGCTTGCGTTAGCCCCTCAAATGAAGGAAAAAGGCGTAGGCCGCATTCTCAACGTTGCCTCCATAGCCGCCTTTATGCCCTGTCCTACTATGGCGGTTTACGCAAGCACAAAAGCTTATGTCTTAAGTTTTAGCGAAGCGCTTAATACGGAACTCAAAGGCACGGGCGTGACCGTCAGTGCACTCTGTCCGGGGCCTTTGGCAACGGCATTCTGGGATCGTGCAGGCTTAGAGAGTACGTATTCGTTAAATACCTGGATGACTTCCACTGAAAGCGCAGCTCAAGCCGGTATTGATGCCTTGTTTTCCGGCACACCGGTGACTACGCCCGGCATCGCTAATCGCTTGCTGACTGTGACCGCGTGCGTGGCTCCACGCAGCTGGACTCGTTACATTACTCATCTTTGGCTTAAAAAGTTTTTAAACCAAAAATAATTGGATTTCTTTGGAAATCAATCGGTTAAAATTTAAACGCTCGATGATTGAAAAATTTTTAAGAAAAAAGCTTGCAATCTTTAAAAAAGGCATGCATAATACCGTTCTCACGCGCCGGTAGCTCAGTTGGATAGAGTACCTGGCTACGAACCAGGGGGTCGCGGGTTCGAATCCTACCCGGCGCGCCAAAATTCCAAAATCCTGATCGATTTCGATCAGGATTTTTTCGTTTTAGCTCTATCTATACCTCATTTTTAAAATCGAGCAACCTTATTACATCGCTCCGAACCCCATCTTTAAGCTCTACTCTAATAGCCTTTGCTTATTGCTTGTGGCTTATCACGTTTCTACAATCAAAAGATATCCCCGTTTTTTTTCTCAAGGAGCGTGTCATGTCTTTTGAAGTCAAATCCCTTTATGAAGATCTTCATCAAATGCCTGAGTTGGGCTTCCAGGAAGTAAAAACCTCTGCCTACGTTGTCGAAAAGCTCAAGGAAATGGGCTACACGAACATCACAACGGGCGTGGGTAAGACCGGTGTGGTCGCTGTTGAAGAAGGTGCTGAACCCGGTCCTTGCGTAATGCTTCGCGCCGACATGGATGCGCTACCCTTTAAGGTTGACGGTAAAGACTGTGTCATTCACGCTTGCGGCCACGACTCTCATACGGCTATGCTCTTGGCTGCTGCCGCATTGTTAAAAGGCAAGATCAAACGCGGCAAACTCAAACTCTTATTCCAACCGGCCGAAGAAACGCTCAAGGGGGCACTGGCCGTGATTGAAGACGGCGCCTTGGATGACGTCGATATGGCTTTAGGTCTTCACATTCGTCCCGAAGGCGATATCCCCGACGGCACGGTTGCCGCCGCACTCCTGCACTCGGCCTCCATTTTCGTGCGTATCGATGTTGAAGGGCTCTCCTCTCACGCCTCTCGTCCGCATTTGGGCGTAAACTGCGCCGAAACGTTAGCGGCCATCGTACAAAACGCCGGCCTTTTGAAGTTTGCTCCGACCTTGACCTGGTCGATGAAATGCACGAAGATCGATGTGGGTGGTGCTGCTCCCAACGTGATTCCTGACAAAGGCTACTGCTTATATGACGTGCGCGCTCAAACCAATCCTTTGATGAAGGATATGCTCGAAAAACTGGAACGCTCTGCACAAAACACTGCCGCATCATTCGGTGCCAAAGCCACGATGAAATTGATGGGCGACGTGATTCCGGCCTGTGAATACGATGATGACTTGGTTGCCGAAGTCTCTGACTGCATCGCTGAAACCTTGGGCGCTGATAAGCTTCGTGCCACGAGCATCGGCGGTGGCGAAGACTTCCACTTCTTTAAGATCAAGAAGCCCTCTTTGCGCGTGGCTTACATCGGCGTGGGCTCGGGCGCTACCCCGGGTCTACACCACCCGGCCATGAAGCTAAATGCCGACTCGCTCATTAACGGTGTTAAGGTCCTTGAAGCCTTTACGCTTAAGAAGCTCGGTTAATCTGATCTAAATACAGAAAAGCCGTTGCTCGCCATCAAAGCGGCAACGGCTTTTGTTTGCCTAAGTATTTTGGCTTTAACCCTGCATCAACGTCAAAAGCGTATCGTCAGGCTTCCAACTGATGACAAAGACGGGCTCATCCGTTGTGGCTTGCGATAAGTACCGAACATCCATTCCGAGGCCCGCGGCAAAGATCAAATCATCGCCATGCCACAGAAGCGGCAACTTGGGACGATCGAATTCGGCAATGTTTGCCTCAGAGTAAAGCGCCTTTAAGTGTTTGCGCGGGCGTTGACGATGCACTTTAAGTTTCTCGCCACCTTGGCGAGGTCTCACCTGCCATGAGTTATCCAGAAGAACAGAAAGGGGTACACCGACTTCAGTCTCCGTGGCCTTGCGCACAATGAGCTCCCCTGCCCAGCTTTTCACCGGGTAGCAGCCCTCGCCCTTAAATTGAATCGATTCAAACTGCGTCTTGTCTTTAATTTGCGGCTGCGACTCTCGCATCACGAGTTGCCCGCCGTGACGCTTGATTTCGAAGTGCGTGAGTTTAAGCGTGAGCTTTGTGTCGCTCATCGTTTCGCGCGTCTGGCGAAGTGCCTCGGTTAACTTGGCGCGACTCGGCGGCAGTATCCCGAAACTTTCAATCCACGCACGAAGTACCAATGCCTGTCGAGCAGAAGACAATCGCATGAGTTTGGCAATATCCAGCGACCTCGACGGCCCCTCGATGCGCTTTAAGTCTTCTTTTGCATAGTCACGCAGAAGCTCAGAGGCTTGCGCGACAAGTTCCACAGAACGCGCCGCTGCGCTTCTGAAGCCCGGACGCATCTTATCCATCACCGGAAGCACTTCGTGCCTCACAGCATTTCTCAAATAGGTCGTGTCGGCGTTACTTTCATCCTCAACCCAACTGAGTTGATAAAGCTCGAGATAACGTTCGATCAGAACGCGCGGGACATGAAGCCACGGTCGCACCAAAGCGACATTGCCCTCTTGACGCACCAAGGGGAAAGTCGCCAGGCCCTCAAGCCCTGCGCCTCTCATCCATTGAATCAAGAATGTTTCAAGCCTGTCGTCTTCATGGTGCGCAGTCATCACCATGGTGGCGCCAAACGCGTCAGCGGCCTTGTAAAGCGCTTGATAACGCGCTTTCCGAGCGGCGGCTTCTACACCCTCTCCTTTCGTTTTAACCATCACGTGGATGACTTTAAAGTCAATTCCAAGATCGGCGGCCGTCTTGCGACAAAAACGTGCCCAGCGGTTTGCATTGGGACTGAGTGCATGGTGAACGTGAAGGGCCTGAACGGCTTCAATAGGAGAATTGCGTTTGTTTTTTAAGACAGCTAACGCTTTAATGAGCGCAACGGAGTCCCGACCGCCCGAAAAGCCTAATAGAATCCGAGCACGCGCCGGTTGATTGGTTGAAAATAGGGACGGATTTTTAGTACGGCCTAAGCCCTCGTCGATGGCCACTTTGAGCGCATCGAGCAGTTTGGCTTCGACCGTACGCAGTGAATAGGTCGAGGGATTACGCTTTGACGTCATCCGTTTCACGTTGTTCGCTATCTACCTTTGCGCGAGAGTGGCGCTTTTTAGTGTTTTTTTCTTCGGCAGCTGGGGCCTCTTGCGGTTTCGCCGTTTCTTGCACCGTTTTAACTTGGTCTTCCACGGCCACTTCTTCAAATTTACCGTAAGCGAGGATTCTTTCCAAGCGGCGCGAGACCAATTCATCTGTACCCATGGCTTGGAAGTGACGCATTTGATCGGTCAAAGTCTTCTTTAAGCTTGCGCCCATCAATTGCGGATCACGATGAGCACCGCCCAAGGGTTCGGATAAGACGCGATCGACCAAGCCCAATTCACGCAAACGATCAGCGGTCAGCCCCAAGGCTTGAGCAGCTTCACTGGCGCGCGCGGCATCCTTCCACAAAATGGAAGCACAGCCTTCGGGGCTGATGACAGAGTAAACCGAGTATTGAAGAATGTTGACCATGTCAGCAACAGCAATCGCCAATGCGCCGCCCGATCCCCCTTCACCGATCACAGTCGCAATGATCGGGGTTTTCAGGTGACTCATTTCATAAAGATTGCGACCGATGGCTTCAGATTGTCCGCGTTCTTCGGCGCCGATACCCGGATAAGCCCCCGGGGTATCAATAAAGGTGAAAATCGGCAAAGAGAACTTTTCAGCAAGCTTCATCAAACGCAATGCTTTGCGATAGCCTTCAGGACGGCTCATGCCGAAATTGCGTTGCATACGCTCTTTGGTGTCGCGGCCCTTTTGGTGACCGATGACAACGACGGGGCTGCCGGCCAAACGAGCCAAACCACCCACAATCGAGGGGTCATCTGCGTAAGCTCTGTCACCGTGCAGTTCGTGGAAATCGGTGAAAACCATGTCGATGTAGTCGAGCATATAAGGGCGTTGCGGATGGCGAGCCACAAGCGACGTTTGCCAGGGCGAGAGCTCTGCATAGGTCTTTTTCAAAAGCTCTTCGGTTTTTTGTTGCAACTGCGCAATTTCAGCCGTCAAATCCAAACGGGCTTTATCTTTGTCCTGCATCTCACGCAGTTCTTCAATTTTGTTTTGCAACTCTTCGATTTGCTTTTCGAAATCTAAAAAGACTTGTTTTGCCATTATGTTCTCTCAACGTTGTACTAAGGCGTGTTCTCAAGACTGCGCCATAAAAACCAAGTGGCAACCGTGCGATACGGCGCCCAACGATCAGCCAACAATTTTACACGGGAATCAAAGGCCTTTGAGGCCATAAAATCGCGATTATTCATGGGAAAGTACCCCCGCAAAAGCGCTAATCTGACCCCTAAATCGCCCATCGGCAACACGTCAGGACGAACAAGACCGAAGATTAAAAAGTTCTGAGCACTCCAGGGGCCTAAGCCCTTTACTGAGGAGATCTCAGCGAGCACCTCGGCATCCGTCAAGCCTTCGAAAAATGATCGAGACCAGACTCCGGTGGCAAATCGAAACGCGACTTCTTTTAACGTTCTTGCTTTATTCGTATTGACACCCAACGCTTTAAGTTCTGCTTCGGGTCTTGTTAAAAGCCAAGACTCCCATCGACCTTCGCAGGCCGCATTGAGTCGATTCCAGATACTAAGAGCAACGCGCCCGGAGATTTGCTGCCCGATGACAATTCGCAAAAGGGCTTCGAGCAAATCCTCGTGGTGCTCAAACGGGATGTGCTTGTATCGTTCAATAAAATCAGCCATGACGGCGTCTTGAGAAAGGTGCTCAATGGCCTCCTTCCAAAACGTCGGCGTCATGGCTACTCGCGTGCCTTTTTCAACCATTATTTTTCAACCAATACACGCTGCCAGGTCGTTCCTTGAGGCGTATCGACCAAAACGATACCGTCTTTGGCCAAAGCTTGACGAATTTCGTCGGCTCGAGCCCAGTTCTTGTCTTTTTTCGCTTGAGCACGCTCGGCGATGGCCGCTTCAATAGCGGCTTCATCAACGCCCGCAGTTGAACCCTTTAAGAAGACTTCCGGATCGCCTTGAAGGATATTCAAAATGGTCCCGAGTTTCTTTAATTGACGACTTGCTGCGGCGTCCTTATGCGCTTGAGCACGATTGGCCAATTCAAAGAGCTGAGCCACAGCCACCGGAACGTTAAAGTCATCGTTCATGGCAGCGGCAAACTTCTTGGCGCAGTCTTCGTTCCAATCCAAGGGCTTGTCGTCCGCGGGCACGTCTTTTAAAGCACCGTAGAGACGCTTGAGGCTTTGGTAAGCGTCAACGATTAATTCGCTCGAGAATAAAATCGGGCTTCTGTAGTGTGTGCGCATGAGGAAAAAGCGCAACACTTGAGCACCGTTGCCGACACCGAACTTGTCATCGGTTTCTGCAATCGCATCGCGCACGGTCCAGAAGTTACCCAACGACTTACTCATCTTTTCTTCTTGCCCGTCTTTATTCATCACGCGCAAGGGACCGGTGTGCATCCAGTAGTTGGCAAAGCGCTTATCGTGAGCTCCTTCACTTTGGGCGATTTCGTTTTCGTGGTGCGGGAAGATGAGATCCGGGCCGCCACCGTGAATATCAAAGGTTTCGCCTAAATAGTGGCAGCTCATGGCCGAGCATTCAATGTGCCAGCCCGGGCGCCCCTTACCCCAGGGACTATCCCATTGCGGCTCGCCCGGCTTGGCGCTCTTCCAGAGCACGAAGTCAATCGGATCGCGCTTGGTTTCGTCTGCGGCGACGCGTTCGCCGGCAATCAAATCGTCGATCGACTTACCCGAGAGTTTGCCGTAGCCCTTAAACCCGCGAACGCTAAAGGCCATGTCGCCGGATTTAGTTTGGTAGGCTAAGCCTTTTTTCTCGAGCTTGCCGATGATATCGAGCATTTGGGGAATGAAGTGCGTAGCACGCGGCTCAGCGGTCGGTGGCAAACAACCCAAGGCCAACATATCTTCTTGCATCTTGAGACCGAACTCTTCGGTGAGTTCATCGCAAGAAATCTTGCGTTCGGCTGCACGACGAATGATCTTGTCATCGACATCGGTGATATTGCGCACGAAGGTGACTTTGTAGCCTGAGGCTTCAAGCCAACGACGGATAATGTCAAAGGAAATGAAGGTGCGTCCGTGACCGATATGGGTGTAGTCATAAACCGTCACACCACAGACGTACATCTTGACTTCACCCGCGACGAGCGGTTTAAAGACGTCTTTGGTGCGCGATAAGGTGGAATAGAGTTCAAGAGCCATTATCAGATCCAATTCGTGGGAATTTACATAAACATCAAGTATAGCGAGAAAGCACGCTCAGAAACGCTTCGTTGCACATCCTTCTGCCATTATTTTTATAATTAGTCCAATTTCGGACACACTACAGGCTCGAGCCATGCGTCAAACTCCTCTGAAAACTTCTCTAGCGGCAGCCCTTGTCGCAGTCTCCCTTTTAGCGGGCACGAGCGCCTGGGCGCTTGAATACGAAGAGCCTCGCACTCAAGATGAAAGAAGTCGAGTAATTGACCGCTTGATTGCCGAGCGAGACTATCAAACGGCGCTAAAAGAGCTTGAAATCGGCTTGGAAATCAATCCTGCCAATGCGCAATTTAAATTTAAGCGCGCAGTCCTTCACGCTCGTCTCGGACACGTTGAGCGTGCCCGGGTGCTCTTTGAAGACATGATTACGGCTTACCCGGAAATCGTTGAGCCGTACAACAACTTGGCAGCCCTTTATGCTCAAGAGGGCGAATACACAAAAGCGAAAAAGCTCTTGGAGCGCGCCGTTACCATCAATCCTAATTTCGCCATGGGCTTTGAAAACTTGGGCGACTTGACGCTGGCGATGAACCCGCGTGCAAAAACGCAAGCAAGCGAGTATTACCGCCAAGCGTTAGCCATTACGCCTAATGACAAGCGCATCGCAGCCAAACTCTCTGACTTGTCCAAGTGATTAATTGAACCATTTTCTTTTTTGAAGGATATCCAATGTCTGTAAGACGCTCTGTCATGGCCGCTACGGCTGCCGCTCTTATGTCGGTGTCTGCACTGCCCGCTTTGGCCGCTCAAGTGCAGTTTGAAACCAATGTCGGCAACTTTGTGGTCGATGTCAATGAAAAAGCGGCGCCCAAAACGGCCGCAAACTTTCTTCGTTACGTCAACGAAGGTTTCTACGACAACACGATTTTCCATCGTGTGATTGCAAACTTCATGGTTCAAGGCGGTGGATTTGAGGCCGGCATGGTTCAAAAAGAAACCCATGCACCCATCCCTTTAGAATCGAAAAACGGCTTAACCAATAAGCGCGGCACAATTGCGATGGCCCGCACCATGGATCCGAATTCGGCCACAAGCCAATTTTTCATTAACTTAAAGAACAATCACTTCTTGGATGCCAATCAATCGCCTGACGGAAACGGCTACGCCGTCTTCGGTCAAGTGGTGAGCGGCATGGACACAATTGATAAAATTGCGCAAGTTAAAACGCACTCCGTGGGCTATCACGACGATGTGCCGCTTCGCAACGTTGTCATTAAAAAAGCCACTGTTTTAAAAGGAAAATAAACAATGATTCGCTTAACCACGAATGTCGGCGTGATCGACATTGAACTCGATTACGAACACGCTCCTGCAACAAGCAAAAACTTCGAGCAATACGTGCGTGACGGTTTCTACAACAACACGATTTTCCATCGTGTGATCGCCGGCTTTATGATCCAAGGCGGAGGCTTTGAGCCGGGCATGCGTCAAAAAGAAACGCGCGCGCCGATCGAAAATGAAGCCGCCAACGGCCTTCGCAACGACAAGTACACGATCGCCATGGCTCGCACGAACGATCCGCACTCGGCTACGGCTCAATTCTTCATCAATGTCAATGACAATGACTTCTTGAATCACACGGCTCCTACGCCTCGCGGTTGGGGTTATGCCGTTTTCGGTAAAGTGGTTGCCGGTGAAGACGTGGTCGATAAGATCGCTACGGTAAAGACCGGTCGCTGGGGCTTTTATGATGACGTTCCGAAAGAAAACGTTGTTATTGAAAAGGCTGAAATCATTGAAGAATAATCATTGATTAAACGCCCTTGAAAATCACATGGCGCGGGGCTTTCGAAGCCCCGCTTTGCGTCTTATGACGGCCATGCGGCCACTATTAACCAGGCCAAGCAAACAAAGCAACGAACAATCGATGCAACGTTAATTTCAACGCGCACGATGACGCACGATGACCTTGTGCAATCTGCCTGAATTTTGGTTAAAGTAGCGGCATGAGGAGCTTTTTTAGTCATATCCTCATACCTCCTACGGCCCATAAGTGTTGCAACCACTCGGGCCGTAAGTTTTTTCGGCTTTGTTAACAACCGACTGGCCCCATTGCTCACCTGACAAGTTCCATCGTTAGGCAGGTATTGAAACCACAAAAGACTACGGCAGACGATTTCGCCTGCCGTGATGTTTTTGAGAGACCGAAAAAGCTAGCCGTTAAAGACTTGCTTCCGGATCTGTGAAAGGTAAAAAAGACTCTTTGCCGTTTCCACACACGGGGCAGGTAAAGAAGTCAGGCAATTCGTTAAAAGGGACGCCTGGCTCAATATCGGCTTCATCCACGCCTTTTTCAGGATCGTAGACCCACCAGCAGACCTTGCACTGCATCTTGCCCGCTTCGGCAGCTCGTTCTCGATTGAGCCTATCGATGACTTCATCGATTCGGCCCTCAGAAAGACTTCCCATTCGTGAACCTCTCTACTGCATACCTTGTGCAATCATCTCAACGTTTTCGATGAGCTCGGTTAACTTGCTTCGCGCCTCTTGCATCTCGAGTCGATCCACGCCGACCTCGGGCGGTATGAGCGCCACAGCATACGCCTTCAGAAGCACCTGACCGGCATTATTGAGAATCTCTTCATACCACACGCCTTTAATCGCCGTGGCTTGCAAATTCATGCGGGCAAAACCGGTGATATGCACATCAATACCGGCCAATCCGAAGGCTTTCTTTAAGTACTCCGTATCGCCCTCTTTTAAAGGCTGACGCGTCAATTCGACAATATAGGCCGCATCGCTTTTAACCTGAGTTAAATCCAGTGTTTGAGCGGCGTGCTCGACTTGCGAAAAAATCGCAGGAGCTGCAAAAACGTCTTCGGTTTGCACTGGTGTTGGCCAATTGGCACTGATAAAGCTCACCGCATCGGTCACAACCGTGGGCAAAGCCGAGTAGCTTAAATAGGCAGAGTCTTTGGTGCTCACAAACCAAAGCCCGGCAATGCCGGTTTCTTCCACAACCGTTTCATCGGCATGAAGCACGATCTGCACTTCGCCGGGCCCGGCCCAGGCAGCTAACGCTTGACGCTCAATGGGGCAGAGATTGTGAAGGTCGACGCGATACTCGGGCACGACACCCGCCACCACGTCTTGCGCAGCTGCTGCAATTTCTTTAAAAATGCCCAACGCACGGTGCGCTGCCTTTTTCTCGGTGGCCTCATCCATATCCAGCGATGCCCAACGGGCGCTTTCATTGGCTGTCACGATACTCATAACATTTATCCTTATTGAATTTATTGGCAAGCGCTCAGTGCTCTGCACAGCCGCTTTCGCCATCATCGGCTTTGCCGATCACAATGGAACGTGCAACGGGTTTGACATCGGTCAGACAGTCATAGAGCTTTCGGCAATAGTCCTCATAGGTTTGAAGCCCGGCAATGATGCCGATGCAGTCGCTGTCAATGAAAAGAAGCACCGCAGGAAACGATCTTACGCCCCAAAATGATGCAATGCGACGCGAGTCCGTAAAGTCAGCCCAGGCCGCCTCCACTAGCGCCTCACCTAACAATTTTTTAAGTTGCGGCGCAATCACCGCAATGTCAAGCGTTGTTTTACGCTTGTCGGGATTATCGGCCAAAACGGCCATCTTGAGGCCCTCTTTGGCCACAAAAGCCTGCCAAGTGGCGTTATTGACACCGGTAAATCCGTGCTCGGTGAAAAGCTTTTCAATGGCGGGAAACGTTTTCGTGGCTGTCATTTTTTCTTGATCACTCATAGGGACTCATCGATTATGACTTTTGAAGTTGCGCTTGAAGATGAGGCGGCAATCGCGAGTCTGCCGAGCCCAAATCCCCAAATGCGGCATCAATGGCAGCTTCATCAGCCTCACCATTCATGACAGCCTCAACACAAGCCAAGGCTTTTTGAATTTTGATTGCTTCTTCTTCATCAATGACTCGAAGTGCCTTGTCTTTAAAGACCAAAATCCAGTCACCGACCGCAGGCAGATTAATCAGCCCGAGATCGATTCTTTCGCTTTTTGGCGTCTTGCCACGAGGCACAGCTTCATCGAGCTCGGGAAACACCTCTGCATAAGCCCCCGTGGCCGTTTCAATGACGCGTTTAATTTTTTTGGGCACAGCTACACACATAGCATTCCTTTTATTATCGTTTTTAGGCTCTACGTTCTAGTTTAGGCCAGTTAGGACTTTTTAGGGAAGAATCTAACGTCGCCGATCCGGCAAGCCTTGCGACTGTCAGGACGCCCCTCTTCATAGTCAGCCAGCTCCAACGAGTGGTCCGCAAGGGGTTCAACGGGCTCATCGGGCGCTCGCGGTTGAAGCGTGATACCCCAGGAGGCCATTTCGGCCTGCGCAAGATCAAGCGCTTCATCGAGTTTTTCTGCGACTAGTTGCGTGAGGCTTCCCCCGTAATCATCAAGCGTCAGGGGCTGCACGCCCACCACAGCAATGGCTTCGGGCACATAGCCTTGCAGGGCGGCCGTTGCTAGCACGTCATTTAAGCCGCCTTGGTGCGCCGAGATCTTCGTCGAAGACCACTGCTTAATGTCTGCATCACGCAAAACATCCATCGTCCCCGCTTCGGCTTTAAAGTCACAGCAATCAAAGATGAGCAGTCGCTTGGCACTCATTAATTCGTTAATGAGATAGGGACCGAGTGTGCCGCCGTCAATGACTCGCACTGAGGGGTGCGGCTTGAATTTCTTGTGAAAGGCTTCTGCGCAACGTACCCCGAACCCTTCATCGGCCCAGAGAATGTTGCCTACGCCCAACACCAAGACTTCATAGTGTTCTGTCATCGTGTATTGACCCTTTTGTCGAAAAAAGCGCCCGAGGCAAAGCGTATCGAATGCCTGCGGGCGCTTGGGTTTCTGATGTTAAACCTTACGGTGTGCCGTGTTAGTGATGCTCAGCTTCTTTAAACATTCTCAAGCCCGTTGACATCGACGAGAGCGTCGTAGCGCCCCCCATCACGTCCTCGCGGAAGGACATGTAGATGTGAGCGATGCTAAAGAGAATGAACACGTACATGCAAGCATGGTGCACGGTACGAACAGCTTGGGCGTCGCCAAAGAGCACGAACACCCAGCCGAACCAGCTCATCCAACTCGTATCCCAACCCCAGGCTTGTGCATAAAGCGCAAAGCCGGTGATGATGACGACAAAGCTGCCTAACACAAACATGGCAAACATGGCCAGTTGTGCAAGCGGGTTGTGACCGGCATACTCAGGCGCCGTCTTTCTCAAAAAGAGATAGTAGAGCACCTGGGCAAAAACCCCCTTCCACCACTTAATAGACCAAAGCGGCGGAATGAAGATCATGCGTGCGTAGCGATTACCGACCACGGCCCAAAAGAGCCGATAGATAAAGAGCACCGTAAAGATCATGCCCGCAATAAAGTGAGCCAATCTAATGTAGCCGAAGTCGTAGGTCACCCACGTATCGCCTAAGTTTGCAACAAGCGGAGCTCCGATCAAAAAGCCCGTGCCGATCATCACAAACATGCAAACGGCCATCGCCCAGTGCCAGACGCGCACCGGGGCTTCCCACACGTAGATGGGATGCGTACCGCCCGTGGTGTCGACTTCAAACGTTACCGGATCGATTTTCATAACTTATCCTCATTGCGGGGGCGGGAAGGCCCGCCCCTGCCCTTGTTGCATTTAGCGAACCTTCACTTCACAGAGTTCGTGCCCTTGCGGGTCAAAGACGTGCGTGGCACAGGCCAAGCACGGGTCGAAGCTGTGAATCGTGCGAATGATTTCCAACGGACGTTCCGGATCGGCCACAGGCGTGCCCATCAAGCTCGTCTCAAAGGCGCCTTGTTGGCCTTCGGGCGATCTCGGAGAAGCATTCCAAGTGGTCGGAACGATGGCTTGCCAGTTCGCAATGCGCGTATCTTTAATCACGCACCAGTGACCCAAAGCACCGCGCGGCGCTTCACAGAAGCCCACACCGCGACATTCTTTAGGCCAGGTCTTCGGATCCCAGTACTGCATATTGGCAGCCGTTTCGTCACCGGCCTTGATGTTGGCAATCAAGTCGTCAACGTACTGCACCATCTTATGAGCAGTCCATTGGCATTCCAAAGCACGAGAAGCATGGCGACCTAAAGTGGAGTAAACAGCTTCAAGCGGCAAATTCAATTCTTTCAAGAGATCGAGTGCCGGTTCCTTGAAGTGCTTGACGTCCTTGGCGATCGAAACGATCAAACGAGCCAAGGGGCCCACTTCCATCATGTGGCCGTTCCAACGCGGACTCTTGATCCAAGAGTATTTACCCTTGTCACCCAACCACTCAAACTTCGTCTTCGTGCCGACGCTGCCTTCAGGCAATTCATAGGCTTGTTCGGTCACGCCTTCCCAGGGATGCAAGCCCTGCTTGCCTTCCGGATACGTGTACCAGGAATGATCGACGAACTCTTGGATTTGGTTCAAATCGCGAAGGTCAACGTCATGCACCTTGGAGAGGTCTCCGTTGATGATGGCGCCTGCGGGCATTTGAAGCGATTTATCAGACCAGTCATTGGCAATTTCCGGGAAATCACCGTAGCAGAGTACGTTCTTCTTCACGAGACCGCCGCCGTACTTGAACCATTCCGGATAGAAGGAGGCGATTGCCTTGATATCAGGCAAGTAAACATTTTCAACGAACTCCACGCTTGCCTTGGCAATGTCGCGCATGTAGTTCATCGTCACTTCGTTAATCATGTTGCCTGCAGCACCCGTATCGTGCATATTGATCGGGCAAGCCACACCGCCCACCAAATAGTTCGGGTGCGGGTTCTTACCGCCCAAAATCGTATGCACCTTGATGATTTCACGTTGGAAATCAAGTGCTTCAAGATAGTGGGTGACGGCCAAAAGATTAACCGCAGGCGGCAACTTCATCGCCGGGTGACCCCAGTAGCCATTGGCGAAAATGCCCAATTGGCCCGAGGCTACGAATTTCTTAAGACGATTTTGTACGTCGCGGAAATAACCCGGAGAGCTTAACGGATGGCGCGGACTGATTTTCTTTTGAAGTTCAGAGACTTCACGTGGATCGGCCGACAAGGCGCTTACCACGTCCACCCAGTCCAAGGCTGAGAGTTGATAGAAGTGCACAATGTGGTCGTGCGTATAAAGCGTAGCGTTCATCAAATTGCGGATGATGTTCGCATTTTTCGGAATCTTGATTCCGATGGCGTCTTCCACGCTACGAACGGCGGCCAAGGCGTGAATACCCGTGCAAACGCCGCAGATACGTTCCACAAAGGCCCACGCATCACGCGGATCACGGCCCTTAAGAATCACTTCCAAGCCGCGCCACATCGTGCCCGTGCTTTGCGAGTCACGGATCACATTATTATCACCGATCACGGCCTGAACACGAAGATGGCCTTCAATGCGCGTGACGGGGTCAACAACAATACGACGGTCTGCCATTATTCTTCACTCCCTAAGTCTTTGTTGGTCTTCTTGGCACGGGCTTGTGCAACGGCGCTCATTGCAGCGTGTGCAACGGCGGCGGCACCCACGAGGCCTACAGTGGCCAAACCTACCTTGTCTACAGTTGACTCAATACCGCCGAAGCCGGGCGGCAGAATCGTCGTTTCATGTGCGTAGAACGAGCCTTTATCAAAGAAATTGGGCTCTGAGCAACCGATACAGCCGTGACCTGATTGAACAGGCCAAGACAAGCCTTCGTTCCAACGGATGGTCGAGCAGGCGTTATAGGTCGTCGGGCCTTTGCAGCCAACTTTATAGAGGCAGTAGCCGAGCTTGGCGCCTTCGTCGTCGAATTTTTCGACGAATTGGCCGGCATCGAAGTGAGCACGGCGATAGCACTTATCGTGAATGCGTTGACCGTAGAACATCTTCGGACGCCCCATGGAATCCAAGGGCGGCAGACGATCGTAGGTGAGAATGTAGGTCACCACTGCCGTCATCACTTCAGGAATCGGCGGGCAACCCGGCACCAATACGATGGGCTTATCGGTAATGATTTCAGTAATCGGCACGGACTTCGTCGGATTGGGTTTGGCGGCTTGCACACAACCCCAAGCAGCACAAGAGCCCCAGCCGATCACGGCCTTGGCGTCTTTGGCGACGTGTTTGATCTTTTGCAAGAACGTTTCGCCAGCCGGAATACAGTTAATGCCGTCTTCGTGCAACGGAACGTTGCCTTCAACGGCCAAAATGTAGTTGCCTTTGTATTTGGTGATGGTTTCTTCCAACGCCGCTTCGGCTTGATGGCCGGCGGCGGCCATGATGGTGTCATCATAATCCAGAGAAATCACCGAGAGCACCAAATCTTTCGCCACGGGGTGATAAGAGCGAATAAAGGATTCAGTGCAGCATGTGCATTCAAGACCGTGCAACCAAACCACAGGCATACGGGGTTTTGTTTGCATGGCTTGGGCAATTTCCTGGGCACCGGCGGTACCGAGTCCAAGACTGGCGGCCGTCAGAGAGCAGAATTGCAGAAAACTTCTGCGAGTAATACCCTGCCTGCGCAGAGCTTCATATTGAGTTTCGTGCATTAGGTGGTCCTCCATAGCCCGAATACTGGGAATTGGTGGCTTTCATGAGACAACAACGTTCTGGCGTCTTCATTAAAGCCGTATTACTTTGATTTTAGGTGGATTGTGCTGTCATAGGACAAAATTTCTGGGCAAAGCTCCCTATTTTCGTACACCTTAGTGGTAGAAATTTCTCGTGTATTTTATTTTTGTTATTTTAATAAAATTTTGGAAACCAATACAAAATCTTGATGAAGAGCGTTTCAGTGATACAGCGTTTGGTGTCGTTAAATAATAATAGCCTTTAGAGCTTTAGAAGTCGTTGTTACCTTTGGGCCTGGTGTTGAACTCATTCGTTATTACTGATTCGCCATAGGACTTTTAGGGATATTGCCCCCACGAGCTCGGACGACAAACTCACAGCGAAGCTTGTAGAGATAGTAGCCGCACACGAGCGACGCCAGGACTTCAGAGGCGGCCGGCACCGCTTGCAGGCCTTCGATACCAAAGCTATACGGCAATATGATGGCTAAAGGTAAAAAGAATAGCCCCTGACGGCTTGCCGCCAACAATGTGGCAATACCGGCGCGACCCAAGACTTGATAGGCCATATTGCCGATGATGTTAAGAGGCATGATCACCGAAGCTAGACACTGAAGTTGCAGGGCTAAAACGCCCACGTCCATCACTTCGGAATCCCCGACAGCAAAAAAGTGCACGATATCGGCCGCAAAGATAAAGCCCACAACGCCGCCCGAAATCATGATGACGTAGCCCATCTTAAGCGTGGCATCAAGCGACTCTTTAACCCGAACAAAAAGCCCAGCACCCCAGTTGTACCCCAACACCGGCTGAAACCCTTGTCCCAGTCCGATCAACAAAGCATTACTGATCATCATGACGCGTCCGACCACACTCATGGCGGCCACGGCCGCATCACCGAAACCGGCCGCAACGACATTTAAAAGACAGGCGGCAACGGTCGCGCACGCATTGCGCGTCATCGAGGGGATCCCGTTTTTAAGAATGAGCGCATGAGTGTGAAGGTCAAAATCCACTAAACGAACACTTAGATGAATACTGCCGTGCCCTCGCCAATAGTGTGAGAGCAAAATCACAAACGAAATAAATTGACAGACGACCGTGGCCCATGCGGCTCCGGACATGCCCCAATCAAAGACGAAAATGAAAATGGGCGTGACAAGGATATTGAGAATGCCACCGGCCCCTAGCCCGATCATCCCGACAAAGGCCAAGCCTTCGCTACGAAGCAAGTTATTGAGCGTAAAGGCCGCCGCCATAACGGGCGCGCCGATCAGAATCACCGTGGCATAGTCCAACGCGTAAGGCAAAATCGTGTCCGTAGCACCGATCAATTGCAAAAAAGGCGTTAGAAACAGGCGGGCGAAAAGCGCAAAAAGGGTGGCAATCACCGCAACGGTTAAAAGACCTGTAGACCCCAATCGATTGACTCGATCGTAGTCTTTTGCGCCCAAAAGGCGTGAAGTCATGGAAGCGCACCCCTGCCCTACCATGATCCCTAAGGCCTGAATAAACATCTGAAGGGAAAAGACGATCCCCAAGGCTGCAATCGCCGAAGTGCCTAAACTGGCCACATAAAACGCGGCGGCAGTGTTGTAAAGCGCCGTTACCAACATCGACATCATCGTCGGCACCCCCAATCGAATGATCAGAGGCGCCACCGGTGCAGTTGTCAGGCGCGCAAAGGTTTTGTCAGCGTCCGACGAAGGTGAGCTCGGAGCGCGAGAGTTCATCTGTGAAAATTCCTATCGTCTGCTCTAGTGTAACGCTGATGAACTAAGAGGCAAATTAGTTCAAACGCGAACAACGCGTCAGATCAAGATGTGCATAGCACCTAGACAAAGAGGAGGCTTTGTTTGCCTCCTCATAGACTCTGTGTCAAGAAACTCCATTAATCGTCTGGATTAATTGTGTTGATGAATGGGTATGGTCCCGAGAAATCACTGACAAAGGGGAACTGACCGAAGTGCGTCACCCAGCCATCTTCTAAGAAGGTGTGAATTGGCCAAAAGCTTCTTATAGAAGTCGATACCCGGCGTGAAATTATCCAACGTGCCGCCTAAAGCTTAGTTAGCCGCAACGGCGCAAGCATAGCCCACGAAGGCCGACGACGGATCCAAGAAACCGATCAGTCCTTCGTACTTCGGATCGAGAAGATCTTGCCAACTCTTAGGCACCGGATTTTTGCCCAAAGCTTCGGTATTGACCATGAAACCGACCGTACCGGCATGAATTGAAACCCAGTGACCATCCGGGTCTTTGAGACTGTCGGGAACAGATTGCCAACCTTTTCCCTTATATGCTTCTGTAATGCCGGCTTTCTTGGCATTAATCGCAAAAGAGATTCCCAAATACATGGCATCGGCAACCGGATTTTTAGCTTCGGCCATGACTTGAGAGACCGACTGGCCGGAATTCTTGTTGTCAATGGGAACATTGATCCCCGTTTCCTGGGCAATCAACTTGAGCATGTTGCCCCAACCGGCCCATTCAGCCGGCACGTTATAACAAATAGCGGTCTTGGTTTGTGCAAAAGCGTTTACACTCCATCCGGCCGAAGCAGCAAAAAATGAACTTAAAACCATCTTGCCGAAATCACGGCGATTCATCTTAGTCATAGTGTCAATCCTTCGTACGACAGTTTGTACGGTAAGTCACATTTACAATTCTTCATAAGAAGATATGTCGGCAATGCTAAGTGTCATCCGTGACACTGTCGTAACGCCAACGTGACAGAGACATGAATAACCATGACAATCTCGTGACACCTACGCTCAACACCTATATCACCAAATAAATACAGAGGGCGTTCTTGAATTACACACTTTTTCTTAGCACTAACTCTGAATTGCGCTCTTTGCCTTATTTTGAAACAATAAATACATAGTAACATTTCTCAGCAGAGCATCTCCCGTGAGCTATGTCTTCATGCTCCTGTCGTGCTTTACCTACGCGCTGATGGGAGTTTTTGTCAAAATGGCAACCGACAGTTTTAATGTCGGCGAGCTCTCGTTTTATCGCGGCCTTTTTGCCGTCGTGGTCTTGGGCGTATGGGTGCTCTGTACTCACCACTCTTTTGTAACCACACACTTAAAAGAACATTTACTCAGAAGCCTTTGCGGCACGATTTCTTTTCTTCTGTGGTTTGTCTCTCTTACGCTCATTCCCCTGTCGACCGCCATGACGTTAGGTAACGCCACGCCCTTATGCATGGCGGCCATTGTCGTGATTTACGGCTTTATTAAGAAACGTCCGACGAGTCTCGTGTTGATCTGTTCGGCTATTGCGGGCTTTGGGGGTGTGCTGATGATTTTTAGCCCCGACACCAACGTCAATCTCGTGGGCGCGGCATTTGCCTTGGGATCTAGCCTCGTGACAGCGGGCAGCTACATTCAAATCAAAGCGTTAAGTCGCTTAAAAGAACCCGTCTGGCGGACCGTATTCTATTTTTCGGTCGTTAACGTCATCCTCGGGGCGTTGCTCGATTTTTGCTTGCCTGAAATGCCTCCTGAAACAAGCGCCGACTGGAGTGACATCTTGGCACTGTTGGGCATGGGAGCCTGCGGTCTAGCCGCACAACTTTGCGTCACGCGTGCCTTTGACCGCTCCAATATGCTTGTGTCGACCATTCTGTCGTATTCCGTCATTGTGTTCGGGATTTTGTTCGGATTTATCTTCTTTGGGGACGCTATCGACCTGTGGATGGTGGCAGGAACCGCTGTCATTATCGTCACCGGAGTGATCTCCACAATGAGCGTAAAAAAACTCGAAGAAGATCCCGACAGCCTCTTATGATTTCTTTAAAGGAGAGAAAGCTATGTCAGAGGAACGTTTGCGCGAAGGTGCGCGTGCATTTGCTCAAAAAGTCTTTGACGATATCAAAGCATTTTCAATTGATCCCGTGATCGGCGTCTCCCGCCAAGGGTATGGCCCGCTTGAAAATCGTGCGCATGAGTACCTTAAAGATATTGCCCGAGAACTGGATTTGGAAATCAAGGTTGACCGGTGTGGCAATCTCTTTTTAACACTGCCGGGAACCGACCGCTCGTTACCGTGCTATATGACTGGCTCTCACGCCGACAGTGTCCCGCAGGGCGGTCACTATGACGGCTTGGCCGGCGTCGTTGCCGCTATAACAACACTCTGGTGGATGAGAAAAATCGACTTTACGCCCAAGCGTGATGTCACGATGGTCGTTTTTCGCATGGAAGAAAGCTCCTGGTTCGGAAAAGCCTATGTGGGATCGCTTGCCATGGCGGGCCAACTCACTCAAGAAGACCTGGCTCTCAAGCACCGAGACAAAGACCAAACGCTAGCCGAAGCGATTAAAGAAGCAGGTTTTGATCCACAGGACATGGTCAAAACCGAACCCTCTATCGACTTTTCTCGCATTGCGGCCTTTACAGAATTGCATATTGAGCAAGGCCCGACACTGGACTCTCAAGACAAAGCGCGCGTTGGGATTGTCACGGGTATTCGTGGCAACTTGCGTCATAAGACTTGTCTTTGCATCGGGCAAACTGCGCATTCAGGTGCCGTTGACAAACAATACCGGCACGATGCGGTCATGGCGATGGGAGACCTTTTGATGCGCATGGAGCGTCACTGGGCTGAATGGTTAGTCAGAGGCGAAGACTTGGTCTTTACCGTGGGAGTCTTTAAGACCGCCGCTTCTTCGGCCATTGCCATCATCCCGGGCGAAGTTTCCTTCAGTGTCGATATGCGAAGCCTCTCAATGGACACTCTGGATCGCTTCCACAAATTGCTGGTTGCCGAAGCCAATGCCGTGGGGGCGGATCGAGGCGTGACCTTTGAATTTGATCGTACCTTGGTCTGCAAAGCCGCTGATGTGGATAAAGCATTGTTTTCCCATTTGCACGATGCGGCTCAAAAAGCCGGTATTACCGTCATGGATGTCCCGAGTGGCGCAGGGCACGATGCGGCCGTCATGGCCGATATGGGGGTGCCCATCACCATGGTTTTTGTAGCCAATCAAGACGGCTCGCATAACCCGCACGAAAAAATGAAGATGGACGATTTCATGCTTGGCACCGAAGTGCTCTTTACCGCCATTGCCACTTACGACTAGTAATCTTTTTAATTCCTTTTAGCCACACCGCGCCGAGCTTAGCCTCGGCGCATAACATAGCCAAAAGTACTCCTAAAACTACCTCCAAATTGTGACCAAAGAGGCACTCTTTTGCGCATAACTTCCTTTATTCTCATGTCAGCATCTTTTTGATGAGGGCATTTATGGCTGCATCCGTCTTCTTTGTGCAAAACCCTGAGCCTATTTTTCAAGCCGGCTTTGCCAAAATCGCTGCCACGCGAATGAAGGGCCTGCCCATTTGCCGAACAGACATTCATGTCAAAGCATTGGGCTTTCGACCTTGGCGCGACTATTGGGTTGGCGCCGTGGTGACACCTTGGGCAATCTTTACCGTAGCCGCTCACAGAAGACCCGTCACGACAATGTTGCAAGCCGGTCAAGAAACGACCGTGATCATGCCCGCCGGAGAATTCTCCTTTTTAGCCGTCCGAGAGCCCTTGATCGGTTACTATTTAAGTTGCTCTTTAATGAGTCCCCTCACCACAATCAAGGATCAAAGAACGGCTGAAGCGTTTGCTGCAACGTGCCTAACACACTTTTTTAACCCGACCGCCAATCGGTCGACGCCATAGGATGAATCACAATGCAAGACGCGGTTACCATTCGCATTCAATTCGACCACGGTCAACCTGCGGTTGAGCTCATTAATGCCCGCTCGCAAGCCATTGCCGATATGCTAAAAGGGCAAACGTTGGACCGAGCTTGTCTCATCCTTCGCACCCTCTTGGGACTGTGCCCTGTGGCCCAAACCATTGCGTTGAAATATGCCTATGAGGCCGCAAGAGCAGAAACGACACTCGGCGCCGTTCATATTGAAGATGAGCAATTTGTCACGATTGAAGCCGTGTTAGAGACGCTTCGTGTCTTTACTCAAGATTTGTCGGGCTTGATTCCGGCCACAAAAACCAACCCAGCGATTTTGAAAACGCTCGGCCAACTCAGAACACAGTTAATCAACCTCACAGCTGAACCCTGGAGCGCCCGCGACAGTATCTCTACACTTTATGACGAAACTCGGATGTTGACCATTTTGTGGTTTACACAAAATAAGGCACTGATTAATACGATTAAAAGTGCTTATCAGCGCTTCTCTAATTTGGGAACATTTCCGACCGAGTCGCTCATTAATGCCAAAATGCTTCTCGAGCCCGAAGTACTCGCCGGTGTTGTCAATGATCTTCAAACAAACGCCTCTTTTGCGCTTAACCCCAGAATCAACGGTCAACACCGATTCACTGGAGCGTTAGCCCGAAACACTCAAACACCGAATAAGGAAAGCTTTACGGTTTCAGACATTGTTAACGCTCGCTTGGCAGAACTTCAATCGATCGCGGCAGGCCACGCCTCACCCTTTACGATTCATAGCGTCAAAATAGACGATGGCATGGGGCTAAGCCTTGTTGAGACCGCACGCGGCACGCTCATCTACTTCGTGCGACTCGATAACAATCACGAGCGCTTGGCTCAAGTGCAAATCATTGCCCCCACTGAATGGGCCTTCCAAAAAGACAGCTCTTTGGTCACGATTTTGGAGCGATATTGCCAGCAGCACGAACAAATGACTCAAAGAACCGAAAAAGGACTTTTGCTCATTGCCTCAGCCTTTGATGCCTGTACACGTGTTAACGTCTCTTGGGGGAAAAAGCATGCATGAAGTCAGTCTCGCCCAAGGAATCGTGGATGTTGTCACTCGCAATGCAAAGCGCGCGGGCATCATTAAGGTCAACGATGTCAGAGTGGCAGTGGGAAAATTAGCTGGCGTTGACATCCGAGCCTTGCGCTTTGCTTGGGAGTCGGTGAAAAAAGACACGGTCTGTGAAGAGGCCACATTAACCATCACCGAGCCCGAAGGCCGAGCGTGGTGCTTAGACTGCGCCCAAGAGGTGGTCATTGCCAATTATGGCGAAGCGTGCCCGATTTGCGGGGGCTACCATTTAGCGCCCACGGGCGGAAATGAATTAAAAGTGACGGACTTTAGCGGCGTCGATGAGGCGACCGATAATCCGTCCTCAAAGTAAAAAATAACAGTCCATAAGGAGAAGAAACATGTGCACCACTTGCGGTTGTTCAGAACACTCCCACACGCATACGCACACCGATGAAAACGGCAACACGGTGATTCATACGCATGAACATGAACCCACGACCAAAACCGTGACGGTTGAAGAAGATATCCTTGCCAGAAACAATCACGTTGCGCAGCACAATCGTGAACACTTGCGTGACAAGCATATCTTGGCCTTGAATTTTGTCTCCAGTCCCGGCTCCGGCAAAACGGAATTGCTCTGCGCGACCGTTCGCGCGATGGGTGAAAATGCAGGCGTCTATGTCATTGAAGGCGACCAAGAAACGAGTAACGACGCCGATCGCATTCGTGCGACAGGAGCGCCTGCCGTGCAAATTAACACCGGTAAGGGCTGCCACTTGGACGCTGAAATGGTCCATGAGGCGATCCACGCCCTGGCACCGGCTGACAACAGCGTGCTTTTCATTGAAAACGTCGGCAATCTCGTCTGCCCGGCCGCTTTTGACTTGGGCGAAGCGCATAAGGTTGTGATTTTGTCTGTTACCGAAGGCGAAGACAAACCCTTGAAGTATCCGGAAATGTTCCGCGCCTCAGATTTAATGATCATCAACAAGATCGACTTAGCGCCTTATGTGAACTTTGATCTTGACCGTTGCGAAGAGTACGCCAGACGTGTCAATCCTAAGATTGCCATTTTGCGCGTCTCGGCCACCAAGGGCGACGGGATGGACAAATGGGTGCAATGGATTAAGGCACAACGTTTGATTGCCGCTTTGGGCTAGAACCGTTTGAAAAGGACTGATGGCTGCTGTGTGCAGGAAAGGAATTTCTCATGAGTGAAAAGACCGTTGCTCGTTTCATTCGTATTACCGGGCTTGTGCAAGGCGTAGGTTTCAGACCCACGGTCTTTGTGGTAGCACATGAACTTAACCTCACCGGAGAAGTGTTTAACGATGCCGAAGGGGTGGGGCTGACGATTGAAGGCGCGCCTGAGAAGGTCAACGATTTCGAGCGACTTTTGCGTGAGAAACTGCCCGCTTTGGCCCGAATCGATACCTTTGTTGCCAAAGACGTTCCTGTCTCGCACTTTAAGGCCTTTTCGATCACCGAAAGCCGCGCCGGCAAAGTCTCCACGAATATCACGCCCGATGCCGCCACGTGTCGTGCGTGCTTAGAAGACATTTTCACGGAATCAAACCGCCGCTACCGTTACGCCTTCACAAACTGCACACACTGCGGTCCACGCTACACAATTACAAGACACCTTCCCTATGACCGCGTGCAAACCGCCATGGCCACTTTTAAGATGTGCCCGGCCTGCCAAACCGAGTACACCGATCCGTTGGATCGTCGCTTTCATGCGCAACCGAATGCCTGTCCGACGTGCGGACCCGAGTTGCGCTTTACCGACATGGCAGGCAATGAAATCACCGGAGATCCCCTCTTTCTTGCCGCTCAAGCACTGCGCGACGGAAAAGTTGTTGCTATTAAAGGCTTGGGCGGCTTTCACTTAGCGTGCGATGCCAACAATCCGAGTGCGGTCAATCGACTGCGTGAGCGCAAAAATCGACGCGAAAAACCGCTTGCCGTGATGGTGGCCAATCTTGAAAGCGCGAAGCTTTTTGCTCATGTGAGCGACATTGAAGCCAAGACCCTAACCTCATCGGCCTCTGCCATTGTGCTTTTAACCCGAAAGCACGACTACGCTTTAGCCGGCATTGCCGATGGGTTAACGGACGTGGGCATCATGGTCGCTTACACGCCCTTACATCGTTTGATTTTCCATGAATTGGCGGGGCGCCCTGCGGGGGTTAACTGGTTAGATGAGCCATTGCCCATAGCGCTTGTGATGACCTCGGCCAATGCCTCGGGTTTCCCGCTTGTGACCGAAAACGATGCGGCGTTAACTGAACTTGCAAACATCGCCGATTTTGTACTCAGTCACAACCGTCCGATTGTCACGCGGTGCGATGACTCGGTCGTGAAAATTATCGCAGGCGACATCGCCTTTATCCGTCGAGCTCGCGGCTTTGTGCCCTTGGCGCTAAAGGTCAAAGAGTCGTTGCCCACAGTATTGGCGCACGGCGCTTATCTCAAAAACACCGTAGCCTTGACGCGTGAAGGCGAAATCATCTGCTCTCAACACATTGCAGACTTGGACAGTCGCGCCAATCACAGAGCGCATGACGCCGTGATTGCGCATATGCAAAGTCTCTATGAGCTTGAGCCACAAGCACACGCCTGTGATGCACATCCGGACTTCTACAGCACGGAAAAAGCCCTTCAATTGGCTCAAGAAAACAATGTCCCCTGCTATCCCCTCTATCACCATGCCGCTCACGTGGCGAGCGTCATGGCCGAGATGGATCGCACGGAAGTGACATTAGGCTTGTCGTTAGACGGCGTGGGGCTGGGGCCCGATGGCTCGGCCTGGGGCGCAGAACTCTTGGCTGTCTCAACACAGGGCTTTGCCCGACTTGGGCACGTCAAGGCTTTGCCGTTGCCAGGCGGTGACATTGCCGCTCAGGAACCGGCTCGCATGGGCGCTGCGGTTTTGCATTCGTTAGGCAAAGCGCAAGCCATTGCTGAACGCTTCCCGATGCTACCGAATGCCCCTCACTTTAAAGCGTTAATTGAAAATCCGACGCTCTCTCCCATGGCCACATCCATGGGTCGCTACTTTGATGCGGCGGCTGCCCTATTGGACCTTTGCTACAAACAAAGCGATGAAGCGCACGCAGCCATGCTTTTGGAGTCGGCCGCAACTGTCGCTCAAGGCCGCGTCATTGAAGGCTCACGGATCACAGAAGACTTAGAGCTTGAACTCGATGCTTTAATGCGACACGTGGCGGTTGGTGACGATGAGATCAGTCAAAAGTCTGCAGACTTTCATGAGACGTTGGCCGACAGTCTTTTCCGATGGATTAAAGCAGCGCTTCAAAAAACCGGCTACCGTGGCCCCGTTGTTCTCACGGGTGGCACCTTTGCGAATCGCCTTTTAACGGAAAGCCTGGTCGAAAAACTCAAAGCCGCAGGTATTGACTATCACTACCCGAGAAGTGTGCCGGCGGGCGACGGTGGTGTGGCACAAGGTCAAGCGTGGCTTGCGATGCATTTACTTCAAGCAAAGCTCGAAAAACACGTCTATACGGGTGAAGGCATGAGCGCCTACAATACGCTCATGGGCTTAGAAAACTCACGATAAGAATCCTTGGTGGAGAAAAACAACATGTGTTTGGCAGTCCCGGCAAAAATCATTGAAATTGAAAATCAGACCCATGCCCTTTGCGACTTTAACGGCATTCAAAAAACGGTGGATGTCTCGCTGATCACTGAGCCTCAAGTCGGCGATTGGGTGATCGTTCACGTGGGCTTTGCATTAAACAAAATCGATGAGGCCAAAGCGCAAGAAACACTTTCCCTGATGAGCGAATTGGCAAGCCAAAACGCCCCCGCATCGGCACAATAAAAGGACACACCGCCATGCATTTTGTTAACGACTTCCGAGATCCTGAAAAAGCCCGGGGACTGATTAACGCCATTGAAGCCGCGGTGGATCCCGCACGACAATACCGCTTTATGGAATTTTGCGGCGGCCACACCCATGTGCTCTCCCGCTGGGGCTTAACGGAACTCTTGCCCGCTAACGTCAAGATGATCCATGGACCGGGCTGCCCCGTGTGCGTGTTGCCCGTCTCGCGTTATGTGATGGCTATTGACTTGGCACTCAAACACAAAGAGGTCATTTTATGCACCTATGGCGATACGATGCGAGTGCCCACGCCCAAGGGCTTGACGCTGCTCACTGCCCGCTCTCAAGGCGCTGATATCCGCATGGTGTATTCGCCTGCCGATGCCGTCGAGATTGCCACGCAAAACTTGGATCGAGAAGTGGTGTTTTTAGCAATCGGCTTTGAGACAACGACACCTGCAACGGCACTTGCCATCACGGCCGCGAAACGCCTGGGGCTTACAAATTTCTCGTGCTTAGTCTCGCACGTCCTGACACCAGCTGCCATGAACCACATATTGGCCACGGCACCTGCTCGCGGCGCTCAACCCTTATCTGGCATTGTGGGACCGGCTCATGTCTCCACCGTTATTGGCTCTGAGGCTTATCGGCCCGTCGTACAGAAGTATCACATTCCTCTTGTCATCGCCGGATTTGAACCTTTGGACATGCTCGCTGCCATTTTGATGCTCATCGAACAAGTCAATGACAATCGTGCGGACGTCGAAAATGAATTTACGCGGGCGGTAACGTCTGAAGGCAATGCCGCGGCCATTGCGCTTATGAAAGACGTCTTTTGCGTGAAAGAGTCCTTTGAATGGCGAGGCTTAGGCGTTGTGCCGGCTTCGGCCTTGGGACTAAATCCCGCCTATGAAGCCTTTGATGCACAAAAGAAATTTTCCCTTATTGAACAACACGTCCAGGAAAATCGCGCGTGCGCCTGCCCTGCCATTCTTCGCGGTGAAAAAGATCCTGAAGACTGTGTGCTCTTTGGCAAAGTCTGCACGCCCGACAGACCCATCGGCGCTTGTATGGTGAGCTCTGAAGGTGCCTGCGCAGCCCGATACCGTTATGCCCCACGTCGTGCTCGACATGACGCTCAAACCGAGGAATAAATCGCCATGAAATCAACCTTTGCTTTAAATATTGAAAAAGGGACCGTTGAGCTCTCTCACGGCGCAGGCGGTCGCGCCTCGGCGCAACTCATTGAAGAAGTGTTTGCCAAACACTTTACAAACGAATGGTTAGATGAAGGCCACGATGGAGCGCTCCTTCCTGCCATCCGTCGACCAGTAGCCGTCTCGTGCGATGCGCACGTTGTCAGTCCCCTCTTTTTCCCCGGTGGCGATATCGGCAAACTCGCCGTCTGCGGCACCGTCAATGATGTGGCGATGTGTGGCGCAAAGCCCCTTTACCTCACCGCTAGTTTCATCATTGAAGAAGGATTTGCATTAGCTGACCTTGAACGTATCGTGAAATCCATGGCCGAGGCTGCCAAAGAGGCAGGCGTTGCAATCGTCACAGGTGACACTAAAGTCGTTGAACGCGGTAAAGCCGATGGCGTATTTATCTGCACAAGTGGCATTGGCGAGCAGTTTGAAAACACGGAAACCGTAAGCGGCAAGCGCGCCAAGCCCGGTGACGTGGTGCTGGTATCAGGCGCAATCGGTGATCACGGCACAGCCATTTTGTCTCGACGCGAGGGGCTTACCTTTTTAACGGATTTAGAAAGCGACTGCGCACCGTTAAATAAAATGGTTGAAACGATCATGAAGGCCTCCTCTCACGTGCATGTTCTTCGTGATCCGACCCGCGGAGGACTCGCCGCAACGCTCAACGAAATTGCCACTCAAAGTAAAGTTGGCATTGAACTCAATGAAAGCGCTATCGTGGTGCATGAAGCCGTCAATGCCGCCTGTGAGTTTTTAGGCCTTGATCCCCTGTATGTAGCTAACGAAGGTAAACTCATTGCGATTTGTCCAGCCGAAGAGGCTCAAGCGGTTTTAGAAGCCATGAAAGCTGATCCCTATGGCAAAGAAGCCGCAATCGTGGGTCGTGTCACTGAAGACAACGCCGGTTATGTGGAAATGGTGACCACCGTCGGCGGAAGACGCGCGGTGGATTGGTTAAACGCGGAACAGCTGCCAAGAATTTGTTAAGCACTTGATGCGAAAAAAGAATTAGACATTAGTGTGAGAGGCCCTAAAAAGCCTCTCACTTTTTACCCACAAACAATCCCAAAGTAATCCACAACGTTGTCCACAAAAAATGTGGAAAACTTTCTGACTTTGAGCAATTGGTCATAACTAGTATTGTGTAATGTACAATTTGCTCTTATCCCTCTTAATTTCACTCATTTACGCATTACAAGGTGAGAGTATGACTAAACAAGCGCTCTTTCCTGTTCCCGGCACGCAATACAAACAAAGTCGAGCGGATTTAGCCTGTTTAATGCCATCAATGATTTCTTGCAGATCAGTGTCAGCTGTACTTAGCGAGGGATCATAGAGTTTCGTTGTCAATGCTCTTCTGAAACTTTGACAGGAGGCTTCTGCATTAAAGTTAAAGTCGAATTGATATGCTCAATAAAAATTGGGTTAATGTCACCCTTTTGAGCCTCGAAGACCTTTTTAACAAAGCTCGCAGATTTTTCAACGATGTCCGGTGCGATGTCATCTCGCTCTGCCAAACTTTTAACCACGGCTATAGAAAGCAGTCCCTCGGACTTTTCCAGAATGATCTTTTCGCGAACTTTTTTAGGCGGCACCTCAACTTCAAGACACATCGAGAAACGACGAAGATACGCCGGATCCATTTTATGCTAAATCTCAAAATAAACGCTGATTAATCTCGCATAAACGCGGAAAATAATTTGGTGTTGCGTTTTTCAAAAAACGGGGTTTGCGTTTCTACCTCTAGATAATTAACCGTCACTTCGAGCCATTGCTCTGAAAGAACTGCTCAACACTAGCGTTAACATGATCAATTGGAATTCTCTCCTGCTCCAGTCGCCATTCATTTTCCAATAAAAGATGCAAAAGCTTTTTCTCATCGCGCGTAAGGCTCGACGCTTCATCAAAACAAACCGTTGGACCTTTCATAACTAAATGCTGATGGTCTTTAAGCGTTTCCAGGTCCATCAAAATGGATTTCACTTGGGGATAGCGACTTCGTACAAGACTCAAAATGGCTCACTCATGCGCATCTATATCTCCAAAATAACGAATTCTTGCCCCGCAACCTCCCCCCCTCCAGCTTCTCAAGCCTAATCCCATGATGATGAGCACACCGGGAGGTCTTTTAAGACTCTGCAAACCAGGCATGGTGCATCTGAAGCAACGTCGGCAATGTAGACTGTGCGAATCACGGTATAGTTAACCAGCAAGATTTTCGCCATTTGAGACATCTTATTGGCAACATCTAGTGCTTGACGATTGATCTGGGCTATTTACTGCAACAGGCGCTGTTTTTGTTGGCATTCGCGCCTTTATACGAGATGCTTAAGCATATTGTTAATAAAACAACGATTAAACTTAATGATGGCACACTTTCTTAAGTTCAGACTTTAAGTATTTCGATAAATTCTTGTCACAACAGTACACACGAGCTCCTCTGATTCCACGAGACAGCAAAACGCGATAGCAGCGACAAACATATTTGAGCAGATTGCGGGTGCGTTCCGCTTTTGTATCGCCAAGATTCATCTTGCCACCGGTGTCGTAGTAATTGTCGTAATCGGCAAATAACTCTTTTTTATCTGGATCGAATTTAAGATCAGGGCCAATAAATACCCCGACATACTCAAATTCAAGACCTTGACTTGTGTGAACACAACCCACTTCATCAACACGAGTTGGATCTGTTGCCCAGTTATAAGATTGATAGCTCGCGTTCCAAGGCAACGAAAGACCACTCGGGAAAGTGATATCGTTCATTAAGTAACCGTTTTCATCTGGCTCTTTAGTCCACGGCCAGGCATACCCCGCCAATAGTCTTGCACCATTGATAACACTATGGCCTTCCATGCTGAATTTCTTCTTACTGGCGTTTTTCTGTCTGACAAATTCAACAACTTCTTCAGGTGTGTCAACAATGTCGAAGTCATACATTTCTTCATCCCAACCGTCATTATTGGCCGTTGGAGACTGGGACAAATGAAGAACATCCGCTAACCAATTCAAAAAGCCTTGAGCGCCGGCACAACGGAACTGTGCCGTTAAATAGATCGTACTGACCGCGCTCGAATATTTCTTCGCTGCGGCTTCGATACTTTCCTTGGAACCAATATCATTAGGACGCAATGCTTGATTGTCATCAACAAAGAAGACAGAAAGCCGCGAAGCGTTGATAATATCTTCAATTTGATTTTTGCCACGATACCGATTTTGCTGAGAACGCAAACGATGAGCCTCGTCACATAGCAGGGCGCTGTATCGGTTTTTCATGGGAGGCTTCAGCGATCCATCATCAAAAAACACCGAACTTCCTAAAAATAGATTCTTTACCATCGCTTTGGTGCGAACCCATTCCAAACGATCATTAGATTTTCCGCTGCAAAGCATTTCAACCATCGCGGTTCGGAAGGATGTCGTAGGCGAAACGAACCGAATGTTACGCTTTGTCTCGCTGTCACTATATTTCTTCAATAATTCCACTAACACTGACAGGGCTACAACACTTTTGCCCGTTCCTGGTCCTCCTTCGACAATAACCGTCCGCTTCCCCTTTCCTTTAAATGCTTTTTCAAACTCGGAAAGGATAAGTTGAAAGGCTAAGTGTTGCTCATCCAAAAGCGTGAAATACTGAGGAGAAGACCGAGAGAAAAGATCGGCTACGGTGTCAATCAAAGGCTTACTAGGAACAATCCGCCCATCTGCCAAAGTCTCAAGAATTGCCTTGCCTTTGCCGCAACCGATATGAGTATTAAGAAAATTCCCGAAATCCCTAGCATTGAAGCGACCGAAAATGGGCGCTTTGACAACTAACTCGTGATTAGGTGGTGCTGCCATAGGGTCTTCTTTGATACCTTTGTACATATAGTTATGCATATAGGCACAAGCATATGAATTCCAGTGGTTTTTCTTAACATCGGGATTCATTGAAGACAAATAGTCAGAATATGAGAGTGCTTGATAGATTGGATGATTGGTCGGCCGAATGAGGTTACGAGCAACGTTAGCCAGAACGACTCCTACTTGATCTTTAATCGGTTTAACCTCACTCCACTGTTTAAGCTCGATAACCACAAAATTACCTTTCCCGTTCTCATCGTGGCCGGTTAGAATCATATCCACCCGTTTACTCGTTAAAGGTAAACGGTACTCGATTAATACTCCGCAGTCGTCTGGTACCTTGTTATAAATCAGGACTCGACTCATTTCAGTCAAAGAGAAGGTCCAAGCACGAAATTCCGAAGAAGATTGAAGAGATTCCGGTGCTTCATAAGGATCAGGATAGCCGGCAAGATAAAAAGCAATACTTGGAACATCTCTATGAAAATCTTTTAATTGACTGATATAGACGACCGGCATGATTTTTCCTTTTTGATGTAACCTAGCGACTTTTATCTTTCTCATGGCTAAGCTTTAACTCTGTGTATTTACTACTTGAGCCACGGGAGAGATCAACCGGATATTTCTGACGAGTTTCTGCAAGTTTTTCTTTAATAGCATCTTCAGGATCGATGCCCATTCGATCACAAAAAAGTAAGCAGTAAGTCAATATGTCCGCAACTTCAGCCTTCATCGCCATCTTCTTACTTTCAACATTCGTGTCGGGACCGGACCACTGAAAACACTCCAATAACTCAGATGCTTCCAACGAGATAGAAATAGCCAAATCTTTGGGATTGTGAAACTGCTTCCAATCTCTTTCATCTCTAAATGCCAAAATCTCTACAACGGTTTCAAAACTAATTCCTCGCATAACCGACCTATAGATTAGTTATCCAAACTTCAGTGTAATAGTCCAGAGATTATAGATCTTTAGCTTACACCTTCTTCAGAAATTAGCGGGAAAATACCTCACTTGTTCAGACTTTAAAAAAGCCTCTCCGGGAAAGAATTCCATCCAAGGTGAGAAATGAATCCCTGGGAAAGCGACTTTATTTTTCAAGAAAAATAGCCCATGAGCCGACAATCCAATCATTAATACGCACGTAACAGCACGCGAAAGTTCTGTGCGTTTTCTCATCCCATGCTCCTTATACAAAACCCAAATAATTTTCAACCTCTACTTTAATGGTAGAAGGGATTTTTTGATCAAAAAACTTAATTTTCCCTTATAACTCAGTATGTTTACTCAATTACACATCAAAAGAAGCATCAATATTACTTCTATGGCTTAGAATCAATCATGAGACTTGTTTAACGGGACTTATCCACTATTTTTGTGGATAAGTTTGTGAAGAAATGATGATATAAAGTGAAAGCCATTTCTCACAATTTTAAAAATTGTGACAGAAACATGAAAAGACTCAATCAGTTATAAGTCTTTTTCTAATACTTTTGATGATTATTTAAATTTAAGTATATTTCAAAAAGTTGATTTTCACACTGTCCTCTGAAAATATATTGATCTACCTCTGATTGCTTATAAAAATTTCACCTTGGCGACTTCATTCAAGCATTTCTACGGGAAAATCCCTAAAAATGCCCTTTCGATATCTAACAAATTTACCTACACTCAGAAAAATAAACGTTGCTAACTGTTTGTCCCTGAAAGGAATTTATCATGGCCGATACGCTTTTCTCCCGTATCTCGTTAGCCGACCCCGATGCCATTCTCGGGGTTACGACTCGGTTTAAAGCCGATCCTCGTCCCAATAAAGTCAACTTAGGCGTAGGAATCTATTTAAACAATGACGGTCAAGTGCCGGTACTGAATGTGGTACGCGAAGCCGAAGAGGCAATTGTTGCTCAGCACCTCCCTCACCCCTATTTGCCCATCAGCGGTCTGCCGGGATTGTCTGAATGCGTGCAACGATTGCTCTTTGGTGCCGATAGCGAAGTGATTCAATCGCGCCGCGCCGTCACCGTCCAAAGTTTGGGCGGCACGGGAGCTTTAAAGGTCGGAATGGACTTTTTAAATCGCATCTGCAGGAAAAATAAAGCGGCAGTCAGTCGCCCGACATGGGGCAATCACATATGTCTATTGGAAATGGCCGGATTTACGGTCAACTCCTATCGATACTACGATGCTACCCACGATGCTCTTGGTTTTGACGCAATGATGTACGACCTGGGTAACATGCCAACGGGCACAGTTTTAGTTCTTCACGCCTGCTGCCACAACCCGACAGGCTACGACCTCACTGAAGAACAATGGAAAGCTGTGATCAGTCTGTGTCAATCCCGCGGTTTAATTCCGTTGCTCGATATCGCCTACCAAGGCTTTGGATTAGGGTTGCAAGAAGATGCCTTGGCCATTCGCTTGTTTGCCGCTTCAGGCATGAGTTTCTTGGTTGCCTCGAGCTTCTCAAAGTCCTTTAACCTTTATAATGAGCGCATCGGTGCATTAACCGTTGTGACAGCAAGCGAAACTGAGGCTAAGACAGTAGCTTCGCAACTTGACTATGTCATGCGTGCAAACTTCTCAAGCCCTCCATCGCAAGGCGCAAGAATCGTATTTCATACGCTCTCAAACGAAACCCGTTTTAACGCTTGGTGCCAAGAAGTAGCAAATATGCGTACTCGCATCCGCCAGATGCGCGAGGCACTGGCCAGGGAAATGGCTACCGTCGACGCTAAACGCGATTTCTCTTTTGTTACTCGTCAAAAAGGGATGTTTAGCTTCACAGGCTTAACACCGGATCAGATCGAACGACTTGAGAAAGAATTTGCTATCTATGCCGTTAAAAACGGACGAATTTGCATCTGTGGTCTTAACAATCAAAACGTAGCCTACGTTGCACAATCCATTGCTGCTGTTCTTTAGTCCTTTTAAAGCGAACAGCCCGATGAATCGGGCTGTTCGCTAAAAGAGTATATTAACCTTAACGGACCTTTTGGGCTTGCCTTTCTCGCAATCTCTCAACACCAAAATCGTCGTAGTACTCAAACGGTTGATGAATCCAAGGATTATCTTCGAGGTAGTCAACCCAATAGTCGGGTTTACAGACCGAGTGAGACTTCCACCAAAGCACTGCTACGCGTACTTCGGTAACCGCTGGAAACGCCCGCTTTAAGTGCTCGATAACCTTCACAATAGTTTTACCGGAATCGACCATATCGTCGACCAACAAGAGCTTACCCTTGATCTCGCCGCCCGTTTTCGTAATGAAACCAGCAATATCCAGATCGCCTTGCACCTTGCCGGCCTCTTCCCGATATGAACTTGTGGCAAGCACGGCCAAAGGCATGTTATGCACACGAGAGAAAATATCGCCTACACGCATGCCACCACGAGCAAGACACAAAATCGTATCAAACTCGTAGCCGTCATCGGCCACTTTGAGAATCAGTTTCTCGATTAAATCGTCATACTCGTCTTGGGTTACGAAAAGATCTGCCATAGTCAACTACAAGGGGCGGGCAAGCCGCCCCAGATCACCTATCGGTTAATTAACGGTTAAAGGGATTGTCGAGCATGATCGTTTGCGAGCGATCAGGACCGGTGGAGACGACCGCAATCGGGCAACCGGCTACTTCAGACAAGCGTTGCAGATAACGCTTAGCCGTTTCAGGCAAATCATCCCAACGCGTCACACCATAAGTGCTTTCCTTCCAGCCCGGGAAGTCTTCATAAATGACTTCGCACTTCGCGCAAGCTTCAGCACCATAAGGCATCACGTCAACGTATTGACCTTCGTACTTGTAGCCCACGCCCAAACGAACCGTATCAAGGCCATCTAACACGTCAAGCTTCATGACGGCCAAACCGCGAAGTCCGTTGATTTGAACCGCGCGACGCATCGCAGCACCGTCAAACCAACCGCAACGGCGCGGACGGCCCGTCACGGCTCCGTATTCATAACCCTTATCACGTAAGTGTTGACCGATTTCGTCGTGAAGCTCCGTTGGGAAGGGACCTTCACCAACACGCGTGCAGTAGGCCTTCGTGATACCTAAGACATAGTCAATGCGATGAGCACCGACACCGGCTCCAGAGCAAACAGCACCAGCCACCGTGTTGGAACTAGTCACGTACGGGTATGTGCCATGATCGATATCGAGCATGGAGCCTTGAGCGCCTTCAAATAAGAAGCTCTTACCTTCGTCCATCAACTTATTAATCGTGTAGGAGACGTCCGTTAACATCGGCTTGATACGTTCGCCGTAGGCGAGCGTTTCATCAATAACTTTGTTGATGTCAAGCGCTTGAGCGCCCAGTAATTGGGTCAACTCAAAGTTGTGGTATTGCATCACGTCGGTGACACGATCAATAAAGAATTTTTCGTTGAAAAGGTCAGCCACGCGCACACCTCGACGAGCCACCTTGTCTTCATAGGTCGGGCCAATACCGCGCCCCGTCGTGCCGATCTTTTTAGCCCCGGCAGCAGCTTCACGAGCATGGTCCAATGCGATATGATAGGGCATCACCAGGGGGGCATTGCCCGAGACTTTCAAACGATGCTCGGCTTCACAGCCGTGTTCGCGCAATTGCTCGATTTCACCGAAAAATGCTTCAGGACAAAACACGATGCCGTTGCCCAAGTAGCAGGTCATTGTCGGATGCATGATCCCGGAGGGAATCAAACGCAAAACAGTTTTGTGGCCGTTGATCACAAGCGTATGGCCAGCATTGTGACCGCCATTGAAACGAACCACACCGTCAACTTGCTCGGTTAACCAGTCAACAATTTTCCCTTTACCTTCGTCACCCCATTGGGCGCCGACCACAACAACGTTCCTAGCCATTGTTATTCCCCGACTTAAAAAAAAAACTTGGGCGCACGAGTCGATCGTATGCGCTTCACAACCCTCTAATTATGGCTAAGTTTTATAGGATTTTGTAGTAAAAAATCTCACTACTGTCCAAATAGACTTTTAAAAGCCATTAAAAACTTCCCTGATCTTCGT
>ERZ791802.299-NODE-299-length-55977-cov-3.869390_pt1 | contig 55977 bp, 51 predicted proteins | sample MGYA00510308_ERZ791802 | MGnify/ENA primary metagenome ERZ791802 (study PRJEB30046, sample SAMN00792028) | human gut metagenome | study: EMG produced TPA metagenomics assembly of the A metagenome-wide association study of gut microbiota in type 2...
AGATTTTTAAGGTTTTTGCCACTTTCCCGTGAAAACTTGAAGAACCTTTTTTTGTGATAAATTCCACCGCTTTCTTTTCCCATTGTGGGTACTGACCAGCAAAGGGGTAAAGGTATTTACAGTTAGCGATATTCAAAATTTGGGCACCTTTAGGGGCGTGTTGGCGTACGAGAAGGCGTTGCTGTTTTCGGCAAAAGGTATCGAGTTCCGGTTGAACGATTAAGCAAGGTACTTTGACCGTCGGAAGAATCTCCGCTGGATCAATAGCTGTGACATTAAGACAGGCAGCAGCAATGTCGCCAATGACCGGCCCCCATTTTTCTTTTAACCAGCCTTTTTTTGTGTTATAGACTGACTCTAAAATGAGTCCATTGACATCGTGGGGGACGTCTTTATAGAGTTGCAGAGCACAGTCTGCCCCAACACCTTGACCAAAAAAGACCAGGCCTTGCTTGCCATAACCCGCGCTTTTCATCCAGTCAAAAACGGCTCGCGCGTCTTCTTTGATGTTGTTCATCGATGCTTTACCGCGGCTTTCTCCACCGCCTCGATAGTCAAACATCGTGACGCGGAAGCCGGCCTTGTATAAAAAGGCTGTCATCGGCAGGCTGAATTGATAGTTAAACTGCGCACTGTGAAAGAAAAGAATATCGGCTAACGGTTTGGCGGTATTCGGAATGATGACCTGACCGCTGATTGTATTGTTATCTGCAAGTTTGGCTGTGAAGCGTTGGTAGTTAAAGCCATAATGCTCTGCTTGCCAATAGCTTCGTTGGTCAAGGTTGAAAAACATTCCGTCAATAAATTCTGAGAATAATTTCATGATCACTCACTTATAAAAAGGGTCGGTCATTGCATTGACCGACCCTTGGTTTAAGCTCTGTCTATTGACCGGATCGGTTTAGAAACCCATCACTTTGACAATCAAGAAGGCAGAACATACCGCGACAAAGACCATCAATAGACCCGGAATTTGGAACGAGTGGTCAAACACGAATTTACCGATACGCGTTGTGCCAGAACGGTCCATACCAACAGCAGCCAAAGCGGGACCGGAGGTCGGAAGAACGAACAAGCAGTTAACAGCCGGGAACATTGCAACAAGGTACATCGGATTGATGCCCAAAGCAAAGCCTAACGGCATAATGGCACGTGTCGTAGCCCCTTGACTCGAGAGCAAAGCAGACATACCGGCAAGAACGAAAGCAAAGAGGAACGGTGCGCTTTGTGCCAAGCCGCCAGCAAATTCCATGAAGAAGTCACGGTTAGCTGCAATGAAGGAGTCACTCATCCATGCGATACCGAAAACAGCAGCCAAAGAGACAACAGCAGCATTCATAATCGGGCTGTGAGCAATCTTTTGCACATCCGGTTTGCAGAGCAAACACATGATGGCACCGGCACCAAGCATGACAGCTTCAATCACAAGCGACATACTGATAGCACTGGTTTGGCCGGGCAATACGCGCAATGACGGGAAAAAGCCAGCTAAAACAATGACGATAATAGCACCGAAGAATACGAACACAGAAACTGTAGCTTCTTTGGGCAATTCTTTTTCAACGATCGGAGCAGGCGGGATGACCTGACCGGCTGCCACGCGGGCGAGGTATTCCGGGTCATCCTTAAGTTCCTTACCTAAGAACATGCAGATGAAGCTAGAGACAACAACGCCGATTAAGCAGGCGGGGAACGTCACCATGAGGATGGAACCCAAACCGATTTCTTCAAAACCGTTTTGAGCTAATAAGCCAATCATGGCAGCAACGGCAGCAGAAATCGGACAGGCCGTAATACCGACTTGACCTGCTACGGTAGCGCCAGCCATGGCCCGTTCTGGGCGTACGTTCGTGTTGTAAGAGACTTCGTAAATTACAGGCAAAATGGCATAAACCACATTGCCGGTTCCCGATAGGAATGTCAAGAAGAAGCTGACAACCGGAGCGACCACAGCCACATATTTCGGGTTCTTACGGATGATGCGAGCGGCGATTCTCACGAGAATATCCAAACCACCGACGCTATCCATACATGCAGCGCACATACAAACAGCGAAGATGATGAGCATCACGTCAATAGGAGGCGCCGTTGGAACAACTCCAAAGCCGATAGATAGAACAATTAAACCCAAACCGCCCCACATCCCTAAGGCAACACCGCCATAACGGATACCGAGCAAAATGGCCCCGAAGAGAATAATAAATTCGATGAGAGTAATCATAGATTATTGAGGTCCGGAAGCCGGGCCTGTCTCCTTGATTAAAAAACAACCGAATCGGTAAAAATTTTGATTAATAAAAATCAAACCCTTCGCATAAGGCTTGTTAATTCGTATCGATCAGAGCTCTAGGCCATTAAACCAATGCGAGTCAACATGCCTTGATACTTGTAACTTATTGTCTCAGCGGTACGGTATTTCATATAGTTCTATAAAAGAAATTTAACTTGCATTTAAGTTTTTCTAATAGACCTTCGGTATTTACCCGACACTGTAATGTTTGGACTCACTAGAGGGGCTGAGCACTAAGGTATTTGAGAATAAAATAACCCCGTCCTAGGACCGGGGACGGGGTTAAAAGTGAAATAACAGAAAGAGCTATTAAGCCATAATTTCGTCAACGGCAGACTGCAGTTTTGCCTTGGCATTAGCAACAAAGGCTCTACGGCAAGTCAATTCTTCGTTGTCACGATCTAACACCGCTTGACGACTATCGAGTTGACGAGTAACTTCTTCAGGAGCTGTACCGCCAATGCAGGTCTTTGCGTAGGCAATCTTTGTCGGATCTAATGCCGCTCTGACTTCATCGTCAGTCATCGTCGTGGTGCGACCGAACAACTTCATAAAGATCGGATTGACGATATCAACACCGATTTCGTTGGCTTTCTTATTGTGTTCAATCATATAGGCGACCACATCGGCCACAATGTCATGGGCCATACGGAAGCTGATCTTGTCGTGACGAACGAGGTAGTTGGCCAATTCCGTGACTGTACAGAAGTTCCCCCATGCGTTGTTGAGCATCCGTTCTTTCTTCACGGTAATTCCCTTGATGCTGACTTCCATGAGTTCACAGACAACACGGAATTCATCAATGCCAGGGTACAAGTAATTGGCTGATTCCCCGCACATGTCTTCGCAGTGAGAATAAATGACATTTTTCATGACATTTAAAGCACTGATGAAACAGCCTTCAATGTGAGCAGCTTTGCTCTTAATGTGTTCAAGTACCCACGGATTTTTCTTCTGGGGCATGATTGAGGAGCATACGGCGCAGCTATCGGAGACTTCAATATAGCCATAGTCAGGTGCGGCCCAAACATAGAGGTCTTGGCAGAAACGGCTGATAGTCGTGGCAGACATGGCTAGAGCTGCCAAAATTTCGGTTGCATAGTCACGAGTGGCAACGCAATCGATGGAGTTATCAATCGGTCGATCAAAGCCTAAAAGTTCTGCTGTGTATTTACGATCGATGTCCCATGTGGTCGATCCCATGGAACCGCCACCGAGGGGACATACATTTAAACCTTCAAAGCAGTGGGCAATGCGACGATAATCTCTTTCCATTGCGTTGAGGATGGCCGAACAATAATGGGCGAAGGTGATCGGTTCAGACGGTTGCATGTGTGTGTAGCCAGCAAAAACGGCATCCGTATTTTGACGAGCGACATCAATAATGGCTTGACGCATGCGATTATAAAGCTCACAAATTTCAAAGTAAGCTTTGCGAACTGCAAGACGAGCCGTGGTGGCATACAAGTCGTTACGAGAGCGAGCTGTATGTTGTTGACCGCCAATTTCAATACCAACTTCTTCAATAAGGTGAGCTTCAATATTGAAGTAAAAATCCTCCCGACCCGGATCAATTTCAAAATTTGGCTTATCGCCCATTTTTGACATTTCCTCATTGCAACGAACAATCGCCGCTGCAACTTCTCGGGAAACGATCTTTTGTTTCGCCAACATTAAAACATGGGCTTTGTTGCAATCAAGAAACGCTTGATAACGATATTTGATGTCATTGACAATGCCGGGTTGAATCAAGTACTTGACAACCAGGGGATCGGGAGCGGTTTTGATTTTACCGCGGTGAATTTTTTCAGCCATATCAAACTCCAATTGTTGAATTCAATCAAGCCTTTCAGCTGAAAGGCTCCAGAGGGTTGCAGTATCATCCTAAAAAAAGTGAAAAGCCCCTACTATAAGAAAAAATTATTTTGTTCTTTTCTCCTTTTTATTCTTGTATCTGTAGATTAATAAACAATAACCTTATCCTTGAGCCACGGCATTAGAGAGGTTATTTGAGGAATGACGGAGTGCATCAGTTGCTCACGGCAGATGTTCTTGATCTCCTCGATAAAAAGTTTGGGTAGACCCGTTTTCCCGGCAATAAAAATTTGACGGTTTTCGCAGGGGTAAGGGGCAGCGGTTAGAATGACTTGGCTGAGATACTCTTTGGCCAGTAGGGCAGTCACGGGTTGAGTCAAGCACCAGCCAAGACCACAAGAGACCAAACCAAACATAATTTGATTGTCATCAACACAAAACCGTTTGGGCAAATTTAAACGGGCTTGCCGAAGTGACTTTTCAATGACTTCTCCTGACCCTGTGGTCAACCCGTAACGAATCATCGGTAAGCCACAAAATTGCAATTGATCCCATGTCCAATGTGGTCTATTGTGACCAAAAGATTTGGGCATCATGATGATGTGAGGTTCTGTCAGAATAAGTTCTTGTTGCGGTATCAATGATTGCGAAGAGAGGCTGCTGGCAATGATGCAGTCCAAATTGCCGTTAGTGAGTTCTTGAACCAAGTAGTCAGAAGTTCCGCTTTTAATTTCAACATAACGCCCGTTAGCGCTTAAGGCACTGATCAGGGCTGGCCCTATAGTTCGACCAACAGAATCAATAAGACCAATGGATAAAGAGGTTTGGATATAGTTTTTTCGACGCACTTCATCCATTAGTAAAGACATGTCGGACATATCCCGCAATATTTGATTGCGTAACAATTGAGCCTCTTTTGTTAGCGCCATTGGACGCGAAGTTCGATCAAACAGTTCAACTCCAAGTTGTTTTTCCAGTTGGGCAATGCTTTGACTGACTGCGGATTGTGTGATGCCTAACTGTTTAGCCGCTTTCGTAAAGCTACGAAATTGACAGACATAATGAAAAATCCTGATACTGGGATTAAACAGGATGTCGCCTTCATATTGATTAATTCGTGCAGATTTCATCGCAAAATCCCTATTAAAGGAGCAAACGATTTTGCTCTGAGTCAATATGTTTTTTACCTATCTCTAATTGAAAGGTTTTTTTGTTCATAATCCCAAAATATTTAAGCTAATTCATAGATTTCATTAAGATTTCTAATAGATGGTCTGTTGTGTTAGTCTCTTAAGTTATATTTAAAAACGAAGCAGAATTAAGCTAGTCTCTTCTGCAAGAGCGGAAGTTACTTAATGACGCTGATCCATAAGTCTTTGGGGAAGGGAGTCCTTCCCCACTTTTTTATTTGTTTTTTTTCTTAAAAATGCCTTTCTACTTCTTGAGTAAGAAAGGTTTGATACAAAGAAAAAGAATCAGTAGGTCATGAAAATTTCCTGAATTTTCTTTGGATTACGTATTTGCGTTAGTGCAAGCAGTGTCGATTTCGTTCCTGCGCTGTTTGGGCAGTAGCAAGTAAAACAAAATCGCATCAGCGATGCTCTTTGAGCCGAAAAAGTTTTTCTAATAATGTCTATCACTTTTTTGTGGCTATGATCAAAACATAAGCAGGGGTATGATTCTCTGCTTCGGAAGTTTGATTAAAAAGTTTAATTAAAATAATTATTTAAACATAAAAGATATAAATGCAACGCTTAATTGATTGAATTTTAATAGGATTAGTCTTTCAATAACCTATCATCAAAGCCGCAATCCGTGAGCGATTCAAATCCGAGCATTCCGTTCTCTTTTTCAACGCACAAAAGCATATTTTCTAAACGGATGCCCCATTGGCCCGGGCGGTAGATGCCGGGTTCGTCGCTTACCACCATGCAGGGCACAAAGGGCGTCTTTGAAGCCAGTGTTTCGCGAGGAGAGATGGAGGGCGGAGCTTCATGTACACCCAGCGTGAGCCCAATGCCGTGGCCTGTGCCGTGACCATAATCAATGCCGCGAGCCTGCACTTCACGACGGGCAATACTATCGAGCTCAAAACCAAAGGTCCCCGGTTTAAAGCGAGCATTTTGAAGAGCGGTCATGGCATTAAAGACCGCTTGATAGTCGGCTTTGAGCTCAGCAAACATCGCAGGATCCATGTCTTCGGGCTCACCCAAAAGCCAGACACGTGTAATGTCGGTTGTGCCTTTGTCATATTGGGCGCCAGAGTCCACCAAAAGCACACAGGGAAGGGTGACCGGGGTAGCTTTCTCTTTAGTCGGCGCATAGTGCGGTTGAGCAGCATTGGCGTTAATGGCCGCAATCGTTTCAAAGCTCTCGGAAATAAAACCCGGATTCCTCGCCCGATGTTCATGCAAAATCACGGACAAGTCGTATTCCGTGAGTGTTTCACCACGCTTCAATCGCGCTCGAACATCTTCGATAAAGGCGTCAATGGTGCGACTGTCCATTTTGGCGACTTCACGCAAGCCTTTAATTTCTTCAGGCGTTTTCACGGCCTTGATTAAGTCAATGCCATGCTCAAAGGTTGTGGCTTTAATTTGAGTATTGTCGGCAATGATGGATAAGAGTTCAGCGGTAACTTCTGACGGGCTATAGAGTACTGTGGCCTCTTGAAGACACTTTAATCGTGCTTCAAACGCTGAGTAATCACCAATCTCCCAGCCGGCTTCTTTTAAGTGAGCCTTTACTTCGTTACTGAGATTGGCAGAGGCCAGAAAGAGCTCTGCCGAATCTTCACTGATCAATGCTCGGGACAAAAAGAAGGGGTTAAAGGCAATGTCGCTACCACGAAGCGCCGTGAGCCATGCAATTTGATCGAGTTTATTGAGCACCAAATAACGGGGACTGTCGCTGTCAACGTCTTGTAAACGCTTTTGAACGGCTAAAAGTCGCTCTTTAGCCCGGTGAGCCGAGCCTTGATGAATCCATACTTCATGAGCTGTAAGTTCCGGTCTTTCAGGCCATACGTCGTTAATCACGTCATCACGACAATCCAAAACTTCAATGCCGCTTTCAACGAAAGCCTCAAACACTTTAGAAGGCGTCATGTGAAGGGCAAGGGCGACCCGGATCGCTTCACCTTTGTAAAGTGTCTTTAATAAGTCCACGACGCTTGGCGTCTCCTCAACGCCTTCTTTCATGAGTGTGACTCCAAGTGCTTCGCATTCAACGCTGGCTTGTTCCCAATAGCGGGAGTCTGTCCAAAGGAAGACTTCTGTTTTCGTGACGAGTACCTTGGCATTGGATCCCGTAAAACCCGTTAAGGCCGAGACGAACTTATAGTTCTCAGGCACGTATTCACTTAAGTGGGGATCGGACAGAAGACCGTAGAAAGCCATCGCTTGGTGTTCTTCGAGATAGCAACGTAAGCGTTGAAGACGAGCGTTGACGGCACTAATTTGTTCAGTCATGATAAAAAATCAAAAAAGAAATCATTAAGTCTAAAGACGAGATTAAAGTAAAGGCCTCAAAAGAGGCCATCGATCAGTAGGTTTTGCGAACCGTAATTTGCACTTCGCTTGAGAGCGTATCGTTTTCTTTAATCTCTTCACCCATTTTGACCTCTTCGAGACGCCAACCCGCGTCACGAAGTTCATTTAACGTGGCAGAAATTCCGATGTCAGGACAATTAAAGGTCACCATACTCAAGACATCATTGCCTTGTACAGGGCGAATAGCATGACACGAGAGTCGTTGACCGAAAGGTGCATCCAAAAGCGGATCCTGAAAACCGCTTGTGCAACCGGTCACGATTCCCAGTGTTGCAAGAGCCAGCGTTAAAAGGGCAATAGTCGTACGAGTCATTGATCGTTATAAATCCTGATGATGCACCGATTGTAGAGTGTTTGCGGGAAAAAAGCTTTTACCAAACGTGTCATCGATTCAGCTCAATTTAAAAATCGGGCATCACATAATCGAATTCAACCGCGGGTTTGGCTTTTCGTTTTTGCGAGCGATCCTCAGCGCATCGGTTAGTGCGGCTATTTCGATTTTGTTCATCGTTTAATCGAGAAGTCTGACGTTCACGCGAGGGCTGTTTTGCTCGAGAAGGCTTCTTAGGATTGGAAGGGACTTTGTCGGTTGTTTTTACCTTTGTTGCTAGAGGGACATCGGTCGTCTCATCGGGAACATCGGGAGCAAGGTTGTCAATGGGCAATCGTTTGCCGATTAACTTTTCAATGGTGGCAAGTCTTAAAATTTCAGAGGGCTCAACAAAGGAGACCGCAAGTCCTGTTTTACCGGCCCGACCCGTACGACCGATTCGATGAACGTAGTCTTCGGCGTGAGTCGGTAAGTCAAAGTTGACCACATAGGGCAGACTCTCGATATCAATGCCGCGAGCTGCCACATCGGTTGCCACCAAAATTTGCACAGTTTTGTCTTTAAAGCGACTGAGTGCTTTCGTGCGCGCCGCTTGTGTTCTATCTCCATGAAGACTCTCAACGGCAAAACCGTCTTTGAGAAGTTCTTTGGCCAATTTTGTGGCTCCAGTTTTTAACCGCGTAAAGACCAACACTTGCTCCCATTGCCCGTCCACTATCAAGTCACGCAACAGCCGATGTTTATCGGCTTTTTTGACCCGATAGACCTTTTGTTCAATCGCATCTACGTCGCGATTGGGGGCAATTTCAATGAGTCGGGGGCGATTCAATAAGCGTTCTGCCAAGTCTTTAACATCACGCGTCACCGTGGCAGAAAAAAGCATCCGTTGAGCATCCGTGGGACACTTTTTGAGAATCTTCAAGATATCATCAATAAAGCCCATGTCGAGCATGCGATCGGCTTCATCAAGCACTAAGGCTGAGAGATCCGATAAGTCCACTCGATTGTTTCTCATATGGTCCATCAATCGGCCCGGGGTGGCAACGATGATCTCGGGACGTTTTCCAAGCTGTTGCATCTGAGGCACTAAACCCACGCCACCAACCAATAGCGCCGTATCAACCGCCAAAAAATGAGCATAGTCACGGATATTCTTGTCAATTTGAGAGGCTAGTTCCCGAGTCGGGGCAAGAATAAGTGCTTGAGGCTTGGCAACATTGTCAGTGCAGACTTCGCAAGGAGCTTCTTTTGGCTGGATTTTTTCTAATATCGGAAGACCGAAAGCGGCGGTTTTACCGGTTCCTGTTTGCGCAACGGCCAATAGATCTCGTCCGGCGAGCAAAATCGGAAAAGCTTGTGCCTGCACGGGTGTGGGATGGGTAAAGCCCAAGGCCTCAACGGCTTTCAGAATCGCCTCTGAAAAGTGCGCCTCATGAAAAAAATGAATGCTCATGGGGTCTTCTCCGAATCGATTGCCTTATCAGGGCAGATCGCTCCCTTTAAATCGCCCCGAACTTTAAGCGTTCGATTTCGCAATTGTCCGCAACCGCCTTCAATTTTTTGCGCCGCCGAATCTCGTAAGGTACACACAATGCCTTCACGGCGTAAGGCGGCAACACAGGCTTTTATTCTCTCTTCAGAAGGTCTGCAATAGGGGCTTTTGTCCACGGCGTTAACACCGATAAAGTTCACCATTGCATAGTGGCCTTTTAATAGCCCAACTAGATTGGTTAATTCGTCTTCGCCATCGTTAACACCTTCGATCAGAGTCCATTGGTATTGCGTCGGATAGCCTGTGGCACGGGCATAGTGTTCTGCTTTTTGAACGAGCTCTTCGATAGCGATTTTCCCGGCTTTGGGTAGCAACTGACGGCGTTTATCTTCTATGGTTGAATGAAGTGAAATCGCTAGCGCCAGTTTAACTCGTGAAGCATTCAAAGCGTCAAAAACTCGTTTGTCTCCAACGGTTGAGAGCACCAAATTCTTGTGACCGATAGCACTATAAGTCCCTAAAAACTCAATGGCACTCATGACATTGACAAGATTGTGAGAAGGTTCGCCCATGCCCATAAAGACCACTTTTTTTGTTTCAGGTCTTAATTTTTTTGCTTCCAATACCTGCGAGATAATTTCCAAATCGGTTAATTGTCGAATGAGTCCTGAGCGCCCCGTCATACAAAAAACGCAGCCGACGGCGCATCCCACTTGAGAAGATACGCAAACTCCGTCACGAGGTAAAAGCACCGTTTCAATCGTGTGACCATCGTGAAGAGCAAAAACAAACTTAACCGAGCGCGTCCCTTCGTCGCGTTCAATAACCGCCGGTTGGACTGCCGAGTCAAACGCTTCTTTGGTTTGCACCAAGATGCCTCGAACCGCTTTAGGCAATCGCTCATCATCGACTCCAGGCCAGGGCACAATGCCGCAAGCCGCACGCATGATTAACGCAATGTGTGAGTCCTTAGCACCGACGGATTTCAATCGGTCGATAATGCTCTTTAGTGTCATAGTCAATGGGGAGTCGTCAATGCGATCGATTAATGAAAGAAAATAGGGGAGGATACGACCTACAACGTCCATCATTGTAGAGCAAAGTTGTTCGTAGTGACTACAAGGGGCTCGTGTCGATAGATATAAAATACTCACCGTTTCAGAGAATTCCTTCAAGAATTCATCGTATGGGTTTTGAATACTGTTAACGTTTGTGAGACTATTTTGTGAAAATGCCTAGATAATGAAAGAAATTTCAGCAAATTAAAATTCCTTCCAGATCCACGAACCCCCGATGCCACAGAAAGTGGGCACCGGGGGTTCAGATCGTGTCAATAGTCAGAATGGGTATTAGAAATTAATTCTGATTCCGCCGCTGACTTGATAGGTAGAACCGTAATCATTACCGATGATCTTTTCAGCATCGATAAAGAAGTAGCTGTCGTTGTCCATCTTCATGGAGAAGCCGACACCAAAGTCTGCCCACGTTCCATCGTTATCGATCATGAAGTCAAACTTACCACCCCGATCAGAACCTCTGACACGTTGTTCACCGTCAAATTCATGCAAAAGGTCGAACTTGAGATAGACATCCTTGTCGTTTTCCCAATGGTGACCGGCTCTGAAGCCAACACGTGCAATATAGCTATTAATGCTGTCCAGTTTAACTTTAGAGGCTTGACTGGTGGTGTAGTCCGCATCAGTGACATAGGAGTATTGGAATTGGACTTGCGGTTCAATGTAGTTGGAATTTTCATCCATCCAACGATAGCCGTACTCCACGGAGGCTGAGAACACGTCGTTCGTATAGCCGCCGCTAATGGTTTGAAGTGTGCTTGGCGCAAGAACATCAAAGTCATTGTCCAAATGTCCCCACTTCAACACGATATCGGTATAGTGACCGTCATTGCCGATCCAGGTGTTATATAACCAAGCACCGAGTCGTTCGATATCACCGGAGCCCCGTACACCGGAATAATCCAGCGAGCCATTCATGTAGTCAACAGCAATCCCACGACGATGTACACCGTTGTCGGATTCGACCTTTAAGTCGTAGCCGATTTCTGTCATGGTATTGGAGCTCGTGAAGGCATCAACCTTTTCTATGTCGTCATAACGTAAACGAACCCACAGCCCTTCATCTTGACCGGTTCCGAAACGCGCTTCACCTTGGCGTTTGTTGAGTGTATCCATGTAAACAGCCGTACTGTAGTTGGCTTTCGATAAACTTAAAACCGTCTTACCAGCGTCAGAAAGCGTATCTTTGGACGGATCACGCGTGAGGTACCAGTTGGTACCGTTACCAAACGCGCTGTCGGTCCATGCATCACCTGGCTTGGTTGCATCTCCCTCGGGTTTGGAGCCGTTATAGTTGTCGTTATTGTTGGGATCATAAGCTTCAGAGCCGATAACAAAGCCGGAATTGACTAGTCCTTGATCCGAAATTTGAACAACATTAGCAGTTCCCTCAACACCGTACGGCTTGAAGGCAATGTTCCCATCAACCGTAGCGAAGCGAATTTGCGTACCAGGAGCCATTTCTTCGAGACCTTGGATATTTTCCAGGACGATATTTTGGACATACACCGGGGTTGAGCGATCATTACCAAAAGCCAATGCGGATACTTCCTGAGTCTTCAGGTAAAGCATGTCGCTTGTCGTATGGTCAAGATGGTTAAGGTCCAAAACGAATGTGTGGCTACCTTGAACATTCCAAACTCGTAATGCGTGTGAGTTGGTATCCGTCCCACCAGATAGATCGATGATACCGCCTTCTCCAGCTAGTGTGGTAACCCAGCTTTGACCGGTAATGGCCCAGATAGCACCTTTTGCAAGGGCAATATTAACGGTACCAGAAGACGTGATTGTATCGCTAAACTGAGGCGTAAAGAACTCCGTGTGTACTCCAGACCACGTTTCACCAGCCTGATCTGCATCACGGTAGTCATCGGCACGGCCGAGCCAAACAGAGCCAGAACCTAAAGACATGTCGACTCTACCACGGTTTGCAGCCAAGGCATTGCCGCGAATGTCAGCGTCGGTTGCTGCGGTATCTCGACGAACGTAAGTACCATTGCCACGATCAAGACTGAGGTCCACATAACCCCCAATGCCGCCGACTATATCACCGACAATACGGCTACCGGTCATGAGGTTTTGAGCATTAACCTTCCCGCCGTCACTGGCGACTAGGGCGATACCAACGCTGTTGTCAAATGACATTCCATGTTGCGTGACGGCTGATAATTGAGTTTTATTTAAATTAACTTCTCCACCATAAGCCCACACAAGTCTCTCACGGATAGGTTGTTCGTCATTGTCCACTTCATTGAAATGAGTCTTTAAACTGACTGTTGAGCCTTCTTCATAGTTGATCTGTCCCTGCGGCATGGACAGTACGCCAAGAGCATACTGGTAATTAGAGTCTGCATAAGTATGTTTAACGAGATATGATGACACGAGATTGGTATTGCCATTGAAGTTGACTTTACTTTCTCCACTGGGAGGGAGGCCGTCAGTGTCGGAATTGGTTTCAACAGATTGAATGCCAGTAATGACTAAGCCTTTAATGTTGTTGGCATTTGTAGCGCTAAGTGTAACCTCGGATAATCCTTGACTATAAATGGCAATACCCTCGCCGTTGTTGCCATCTACAGTATTAGTTTGAGCTACCAGTTCGACAATCCCCAATTTGTTTTCAACGCCGTTGACGCCAATAGCTGACGGCAGAAAACCTTCCACGTCAGGGTGATCTGTTAATTTCACAAGATTGGTACCATTCTCGGCCTTAAGACTGACGGTACCTTTGCCATTTTGAATAATGCCGAAATAGGCACCGTAGACTTGAATATCTTTACCGGTTAAACTAACCTGGCTATCGATATACGTTCCGGATTCAATCCCAAAGTCGTTTTCTCCACTATAAATTCCGTTGTAACCGGTTTGACTGCCAGCATCTTCGTTAACAATGATCGTATCCGCCTTCAGATCAATTTTTGAAACTGCATCGCTGGTAGTGTCATAAGCGGTTTTGTTACTAATTGCAGCATCGTGATCGTACAGTCGTGTGGATGTTATCACATTGATTTGACTATTAGCCTTGTCAGAGTGGAGAAGGACCTCACCTCTTTTATTTATAACAATCCCTGCACCACCATTGCCTGAATTTCCACCGGAAATTACGAGTGTTTGGAAATCAGTCATTTCGATGTGATGTTTATTCTCATTTTCATCCGTAGATCCATAGATGCCATGACCTGTAGCTGAAACAACAATGCTTTCGGCCGATACTGTGAATTGAGCATCAGAATCATCTGTTGAAATCCCGTAGTCATATTTATTGCCACTTACAATCACTTCAAATTTATTTAGGTGACCATTTAATGGAGCACCGGAGGTATTGATGCCATGATTGACACTAGATAGCTCAGGACTTAAAACGGTGAGACTTTTGCCGTCCCAAGACCAACCATCTATTGACGGGACCACCCAGCCATTTGTTAGGTTATCTCCATCTAGGTCGAGTGCATGGATGATAAAACTATCGTATTGATTAAGGTCATTGCTTCCTGAGCTCACAAGGCTATTAAATTCAGTTTCCGTGCCCTCCCATGTTTGTTGTGCTTCAAGGGGGGGGTAACAGCGCTGATTGCCGCTGCTACCGCTACGGCAATAAGATTTTTTCTAAGCATATGCATTCCTTAATTAATGGTTGAATAGATGAATATGGTTACTATTTCATTCAAAATTTTAAAGGAAGATATAACAAATTGGTGGGAAATCCCACATAATTATCGTTTCTACTAACACTAAAGAAATACTTAGGGTGTTCGAGGTAGAGAAATGTATTTACGCTCCATGAAGATGACACACAACAAATAGCATCGAATTCGTGACTTTTCGTGACTTAAGAGGAAGAGTATTCGGTATATTAAGGTGTTTTGAGGAAGAATTTTGTCATTAAACGACTAATTGAGCTAAGACTTAGAATTTAGAAAGGCAAAAAAGCCGGCGTTTGGTAAACGTAGACAGTTATCCAAACGCCGGCTCATACACAAACGACTATGAGAGGAGTGTTAGAGCTTATAGTACATTTCGTACTCAATTGGCTGAACCGCTAAACGGAAGCGTTCCACTTCATGAGCTTTGAGGTTAATGTAGGCTTCAAGCATATCTTCGCTAAAGACGCCCCCGCGCGTTAAGAACTCATGGTCTGCTGCCAAAGCTTCCAACGCTTGATTCAAGTCGGCGCACACGGTCGGAATCTTGGCGTTTTCTTCAGGCGGCAAGTCGTAGAGGTTCTTATCAGCGGCTTCACCCGGATGAATCTTATTCATGATACCGTCTAGCCCTGCCATCAAGAGTGCTGAGAAAGCGAGGTAGGGGTTGGCCAACGGATCGGGGAAACGTACTTCAATTCGACGAGCTTTGTCGCTAGCCGTATGAGGAATACGAATAGACGCCGAGCGGTTACGAGCCGAGTAAGCGAGTTTTACCGGAGCTTCATAGCCTGGAACCAAGCGCTTATAGGAGTTCGTGCCCGGGTTCGTAATAGCGTTTAAGGCACGGGCGTGCTTGATGATGCCACCGATGTAGAAAAGGGCGGTATCGCTTAAGCCCGCATAGCCGTTACCGGCAAAGAGGTTTTGACCGTCTTTCCAGATGGATTGGTGCACGTGCATGCCCGAGCCGGCAGAAAACGACACGGGCTTCGGCATAAAGGTCGCGGTCTTGCCGTAGGCTGCGGCAACGTTCCAAACCGTGTACTTCAAAATTTGCGTCCAGTCGGCGCGGCGCACAAGGGTATTGAAACGCGTACCGATTTCACATTGACCGGCACCCACTTCGTGGTGTTGTACTTCAACGGGCACGCCTTGTTGTTCGAGTAACAAGCACATTTCGGTGCGCATGTCTTGGAACGAATCAATCGGGGGCACAGGGAAGTAGCCACCTTGGTGACCGGGGCGGTGACCGAGGTTACCTTCGGGGTACTCGATGCCGCTCGCCCAACCGGCTTCATCCGATCCGACCTTAAAGAACGTGTGTTCCGGAGCCGTATTCCAGACGATGGAGTCAAAGATATGGAATTCGGGTTCGGGGCCGAAGAAGGCAGCATCACCAATGCCGGTGCTCTTTAAATAGGCTTCGGCGCGTTTGGCAATGGAACGCGGATCGCGATTGTAGCCTTTGCCCGTAGCGGGATCGGTGGCATCACACGTCAAAATCAACGTGCTTTCTTCGCGGAAGGGGTCCATGCGGGCCGTATCGGGATCGGCCATCAAAATCATGTCGCTGGCTTCAATACCCTTCCAGGCTGCCATGGAGGAGCCGTCAAAGGGTTGACCTTCTTCAAACCAATCTTCAGTGACGTGAGAGGCAGGAATGCTCACATGCTGCTCTTTACCCTTGATATCGGTAAAACGCAGGTCAACGAACTTCACGTCGTTGTCTTCAATCATTTGCAAGACATTTTCGATAGAGGACATCAGATAGCTCCTTTCAAGCAGTCCTTTTAAAGAGACCCATTCATTGTACTTTCTTTATTGAAATGTGAATGCTTATCAACAAAAAAAATCGTCTTCGGCTACAGCAATTTTCTTAACCGTACCGCACTATTGGTTGATGACCATAGCCAAAATTCTTCGCTTCTGAGCATATGTCGGCTTGAAAGTAATCGCTTCGGTATACTTAGGGCATTGTTTTTTTTCGTTATCCCCTTGAGTATTTGTAATGCCCGAGAGGGGTTCTTTTTATTTATTCCTTTCTTTTAGGGACTCGTTACCATGTCGCGCGGATTTGCCAAAACGGTTCTTGCAAGCGCTTGTGCTTGTGTATTGTCAATGACTCTTGCCCAAGGCGCTTATGCCGCTCAAACGCTTCGCCTGGCTCATACGGCAGCCACTAGCCATGCTCACCACGAAGCGGCCACGCTTTTTGCCAAAAACGTGACCGAGCGCACCAAAGGTGAAGTCAAGGTTGAGGTTTATCCTTCCGGAGAATTGGGCGATCAGCCGGCCCTGGCCGAACAAGTTACGATGATGGCCTTAGACATGGCCGTTGTCTCTTTGGGCAACATGGCGATGTATAGCAAGAAGCTTAACGCCATGACGGCCCCGTTCTTATTTGCTGACTATGACCAAGCTCACAAAACGATTGACAACTTCGTCATGGGTTGGATGAACGAGGGCCTTAAAGCCCACGACAGTCTCGGTCTTTCCATGTTTGACTACGGGTTCCGTCAAACGACCACTAAAGGTGTAGTGATTAATTCCGCCGAAGACTTAAAAGGGTTGAAGATTCGTGTACCGCCTTCTACGGGTCTTTTAGCCGCATTTGATGCCGTAGGCGCCAATACGCAAAAGATTGCCTACTCGGAGCTTTACACGTCGCTTAAACAAGGCGTGGTGGTGGGTCAAGAAAACCCGGTTTTCACTATCCTTGCCGATTCGCTTTATGAAACGCAAGATCAATTGGCGATGACCAATCACTACTTTGACTGCCAAGTGTTACTCATCAATAAGACCGTTTTTGAGGGTTTAACCGATGAGCAACAAGCCATTATTAAAGAAGAAGCCGTAAACGCTCAAAACTTAACCCGTGAGCGCATCAGCCAAGGTGAAGCTGCTGTGGTTGAAGAGTTAAAGAAGCACGGCATGAACGTGACCTATCCGGCTCGCGACTCCTTTGTTAAAAAGATGGCCCCTGCGTATGAGAAAGTGGCCGAGCTTGCCGGTAAAGACGCCATGGATGAGTTGTTAGCCGCGGTTAAAGCCGCTCAATAATCCTTCATAACGTAGCCAAGAATCAGGAGAGCCACCGACCATGGTCATGTTTGCCATTTTTGCGGGCGTTTTAGTGTTGTTGCTTTTGGGCGTTACCACGGCCGTTACCATGGGTTTTGCGTCCATTGCTACGTACTTGATGGCCGGAGGCGATGCTGCAAGGCTCTTTTTGGTGCCGCAGCGTATGTTTGCCCAGGTCTCGGGCATTACCCTTATGAGTATTCCGTTTTTCCTTTTGATGGGCAATCTCATGAGCGTGGGCGGCATCAGTCGTTCGCTTTTTGGCTTCGGGCGTGTGTGCTTAGGGCACTTATCGGGCGGGCTCTCCAATGCAGCGATTGTCGCTTGTATTGTGATGGCTGCAATGTCGGGTTCGGCAGCTGCGTGCGCAGCCGGCATCGGCATGATTGCCATTGCCGAGATGACGCGCTCGGGCTACGACAGATCGTTTAGTTGCGCCACGATTGCCGCAGGCGGCGCCTTAGGGCCCATCATTCCGCCTTCAATCACCTTGATTCTTTACGCGGGACTTACCCAAACAAGCGTTAATGCGCTTTTTGCCGCCGGGGCTCTGCCCGGGGTTCTCTTGGGCCTAGCCTTTATGATGTGGTCTTCCTACGTGTGCCGCAAGCGGGGATTTGCGAAAACCCCTCGTGCTACAGCCTCCGAGCGCTGGCAGGCATTTAAGGATGCTTTCTGGTCGTTGCTCACGCCCGTGATTGTGATCGGCGGTATGTTCGCAGGGCTTTTCACCGCAACGGAAGCCGCTGCCGTTGCCTCCTTTTACGTTGCAGTCTTGGGCTTTTTTGTCACCAAGACGTTGCACCTTAAAGACATCCCGGAGATTCTTTGGAACACGGTTGAGCAAACCGCGAAAGTCATGTTTGTGATTGCCACAGCTGGCTTTTTCCAATACGTGCTTCTCTACACGCGCATTCCGCAACAAACGATTGCCTTTGTCTCGGGAACCTTTACCTCCATGGCACTCGTTTTATTGATCATCATTGCCATTTTGGTGATCATGGGGTGCTTTATGGAAGGCACGGCCATTTTGTTGATTACGGTGCCGATTTTTGTGCCGATCGCAAAGAGCTTCGGCTACGACATTATTCAGCTCGGTATCGTCATGTGTATTGCCTTGGCAGTGGGGGTGTTGACACCACCGGTGGGGCTAAACCTTTATGTCATGGCGTCCATCACCGGTGAAAAAGTGATGGCCATTGCCAAAGAAAGTGTAGGGTACGTTTTAATTATGATTGCCATGGCTGCGGCCACGGCCTTTATCCCCGAGCTCTCGCTATTGATGGCCGGTTGGGTGCAACCGTAAGTGAAGGGGGATGAGTGATGAGTTTTATGCAAATTCTCCAAGCCGCCGATCGTTGGGTGAGTCGCTTTGCCAGAACCGTATCGGTTCTGTGTCTTGCGGCTATTGTCATCATGTTTTTGCTGAATGTCTTCGTGCGTTTTGTGCCGATTTATAACTTCACGCAGACCGATGACTGGATTCAGATTTGTTTGATTTGGATGATTTTCTTAGGCGCACAGGAGCTTGTGCGCACCCGAAATCACTTCGTGGTGGAAGTGCTCACTGAAAGACTGTCGGGTCGCATGGAGAGGATCTGCCGCATTCTTGTTTGCCTGATTGAATTGACGACCTACGCCATCATCTTCTACTATGGTATCGATTGGGTGATGCGCGCTCAAGCCTATATGCAGTCTATTCCCTGGATGCAGGTTAAAGTGGCTTATGCGGCTATTCCATTGAGCGCCTTTTTTATGACGCTATACGCCATACGTGACCTGTATTTGAGTATTGTTAATCGATACGACGAATTAACGCTTTAAGTGAAGATGTCAGATAACTATTTGATTTCAGCTAAAGAGCATTATTTAAGCATCGAGGTTGTGGACGCGTTTGCACATTATTTGGCAGACTTTTTATCGACGCGGGCATTTGCCTCACCTTACTTGACAGAAAACCTTCGTCCCAAGACGCACTACTGCTTTGTCAGCATTCAGGATGCTTATGAGCAATTCATGATGGAGCCGAAAAACGTTGAGTTGGAGACTCGTGCCGATCAATTCCGTGAGCCCATTCGTGAAGCGTTACTGGCTCGCGATGATGAAAAGCTCAATGAATTGATTAATGCGCTTTATGAGGAAAGACTTCAAAAACGCAACAATGAATGGCTTTTAGGCATTGACTTAACGGTGAGCGATCTCATCGGTTACGGCTACGAACAATTTAAAAGTGAAAGTCCCGAGTACCATCTCTTTGGCATCAAACATGGACCACGGATGACGTCCAATTTGTCGCGCATCTATAGCCTTCTCATCGATGATTTCCTGACTTACGAGAGCCGAGTGGTGGCCACACTGTGCTACTTTGTGAGGGAATTTTGTTTGGAAAAGGGGATTAAGTTACCTGCTGAATTGCAGTTTTATCGCTTGCAAGGTTGGGGCAAGGACAAAAAAGTCAATGAGCGCAATGCCTCTTGGGGTGACAATATCTTTCCATCACTTGATGCAGTGAAAAAGCAACCCAAACGCGAAAGTGAGTTTGCGAAGAGCAACTCATTGGCCTCTTGGGTTTGTTCGCGGGCAATCGAGATTGCTCTGCAGCGTCCCGAAGCTCAATGGCTTGCCGGAGATCGCCCTTTGAGAAAACTGCAGTCTGCGTTTTTCATGATGGGGGCAAGACTGCCTTCTTATCGAGAAAGCGACCAATCGCAAGTCGATTAGTATCAGGGTTTGTGCTCCTGTAGATAGACAAAAAATCCTAAATGCATCGCATTTTGCGAATTTTCCCTATTGACACTATGGGGCGTCTCGTAAGAAAATTTTCCCTAAGATTCATTTTTCATAGGCGCGTGCGTCATGTTCGATAAAAAACTTTCGAACAATTCGCTTTCTCAATGCCAGGCTCAAGCCGCTGGCAACGCTCGCGCCCACACTTCTCAATCCCGCATTTGCAACACGCAACGATGGCGTCTGTGGTGACAGTTCGCTAGGGTCGCGTTGCGTTGTTAGTGTATCGTTTTAATTTCTGACCTATTGCGCATCAGGCCCGAAGAGTCGGTTGATTTGATTCTTTTTTCATAGCCGATTCTCCCGAGCGGTCTGAAACCGATAGTTAAAAGAGCTTTCATCTTTTCGCTTTTCAGACCGTAGAAATAAACCCAACGTCTGAGAAGCTGCAATGTCAACTTATCGAGTACAAACCCTTCAGGTAGTGCCCGGCATGGTCGGCACCATTATTCAAAGCCTTCACTATGAAGAGGGGTTTGATGCGATTGAATGTGTCCTTTTCCGATGCACGCGTTTGACTCGAGCGTTTTGTTTTGTGGGTCCGGTGACGCATTGGCGTCTCTGAAGCATTGATCTTGGCTAGTAAGCCACTTTGACCCTTTTTCGTAATTTTTAGGACTCACAAAATGACAGAACAAAACGCCAAACTTCAAACGCAACAAAAGCCTGTCACATCGGCTGAAGAGCCCGTGACAATCGGCTGCTACATCTCGCTGGCTTTTGCCATTGTGTTTTTCTCCGGTCTTGCTGCAGGTACCGCTTATAACTTCTGCGACTTCATCACGCTTTTGGGCTCGGCGGGCAAAATGGTTGCCTCGGTCACCGATACGCCTGATGGGATTGTCACCGCCATGAGTAATTTCCGAGGTCGTGGGGGATCAGGAGCCATTGATGGCTTCATGATGGCGCTATCCATGGTCGTGCCCGGTGTCATGTTTGCCATGGGCATGATTACGGTCTTTGAGCACTACGGTGCACTTCGGGCCGCAAAGAAACTGTTAACGCCCGTGCTGCGCTTTTTAATTGGTGTGCCCGGCGCTGGTACCTTAGCGTTGATTGCCTGTTTGCAATCAACTGACGGCGGCGCAGCGCTGACTCGCCAGCTCAAAGATAACGGCTCTTTGAGCTATGAAGAAGTCAATAATTTTGCCGCTTTTCAGATGGTCTCTTGCGCGCCGATCACAAATTTCATCACCTACGGCGCAGTGCTTTTCGGTCTGACAACCGCAACGGGCGAAGTGGCTGTCCCGCTTTCAATCGGTTTAGGCTTGGGAGTGCTTTTAGTCAATAAGTTTTTGGCCGCCAACGTCATGCGTATCCTGCAAAAGCGCTTGGCTTTAAAAAAGGCCCAGACGCAATCAAGCACAGCTCTTCATACCCCCGTCGCACAGTCCGCAACCATTTCGACCGCTAAAGGAGAATGATCATGACAGTCCCTCAAACCACTTTGCAACAAAAACCGATGATTACGGACATCTTCGTGCAAGGTGCGCGAAAAGGTTTTGATATTGCCACCAAGGCCATGATCCCGAATCTCATTATGGCATTCGTGCTCATTAAGGCTTTAAACGTTACGGGGCTTTTAGATTTGATCGGACGAGTCTGCGCACCGGTGATGGAACTCTTTGGTCTGCCCGGTGAAGCGGCAACGATTTTGGCGAGCGCCTGGTTGTCAATCGGTGGCGGCGTGGGTGTAGCAGCAGCCTTGTATGAAATCCAAGCCATGAGCGGGCAAGAACTTGCCGTTATCATGCCCTCGATTTTCATTATGGGTAGCCAGCTTCAATACATGGGCCGCTGCTTAGGCGTTATCGGCATTAATGACCGTATGCTTTATGTGTTGATGACGATGCCCATCGTGTTTGCCTTTATCACGATGGCCGTGATGAATGTCTTAATCGGATGAGTGTTGGAGTCGGGATTTTTAGGCACAATCGCCTAAAAGTCCCTGAAAATAGGTATTTGTGCCGATTGAATGGATGTCTTGGTTTGGCGCAAAATGTATGACAAGCTTCAGATAGTCCTGAAGCGTGCAGAGATAAGAGAGTTTAAGATGCTAGCCATTAGCCTTTTGAACAGTTTGAGAACCTCGCAGGGCCAAAGTTGTTGCCCCGGTTCTCTTGCGGTCTCTGCTACCAGTCTCGTCAAACCTGTTAGCCGCTCAAGTCAGTCTTGCGCGGCTATTTTGTTCTCCTTTAGCATCGGGGAACGCTTCTGGCGTTTCCCGCTTCCCGCATTTGTCGCTTTCAGCTACCGATACTGCTGAAAATCCGACCGGTTCCAAGTGAACCAACCCCATACGGTCTGAATACCGTTTAAACGTTAAATAAAAGTGTAACTGTATTCAGTACCGTCAAATAAAAAGCAATCGACGGGAACGATGCTATGACAACCCAACGCTGTCACACTCAACACAATCCGATTCAAGACTCATGTCAAGGGACACAAAGTGTCATTGAGACCTGTCAGTCTTGTGCAAGGCTTTTGAGAGCGCTGATGCAAGTCGGCCCCATCGTTTATCGATTCCGGTGAGTGACTTTGAGAAACCTTTTTGATTAAAACGATTTTTAGGAATTTTCAACTATGACAGACAAACAACAAACACCGGTAACGGTAGAAGAAGAAAAAGTAACAATCGGGTGTTACATCTCATTGGCTTTGGCCATTACGTTCTTCTCGGGTGCATTGGCCGGAACGGCGCATTTCTACAGCTTCCTTGACTTCCAAACCTTGATGGGAAGCGCGGGCAAACTCGTCACGAACGTCTCTGAAGCCGCTGACGGTACGATCGTCACCAAGATGGGTACGTTCCGTGGTACGGGGGGCTCCGGTGCATTGGATGCCTTCGTGATGGGTATTTCGATGGTTTTGCCGGGCGTTATGCTTGCCATCGGCATGATCACGGTCTTTGAACACTACGGTGCTCTTAAGGCTGCGAAGAAGCTCTTGACGCCCGTGTTGCGTTTCTTGATCGGTGTGCCGGGTACAGCAACGTTAGCCATGGTGGCTTGCCTTCAATCCACTGACGGCGGCGCCGCTTTAACGCGCCAATTGAAAGACTCCGGTGCATTGACCGAACGCGAGCTCAATATCTTTGCCACGTTCCAGATGACAGGCTGCGCTCCGGTGACAAACTTCATCACCTTCAGCGCTTTGGTCTTCGCATTGCAGAACGCCGATGGCTCTCCGGCATTACCCATTACGATGGGAACGGGTTTAGCCGTGTTGTTAGGCTCGAAATTTGTCGGCGCCAATCTGATGCGAGTCTTGTTAGCTTTAGCCGATAAGCGTCAAAGTGCTAAAGACGCTAAGGAAGCTCAAGCCGCTGTCCCTGCTGTTGCTACCGTTACGATTGAAAGGAATTAATCATGTCTGCCGCTACTGTCTCTAAACCGATGATTACCGATGTATTCGTCAAGGGTGCCCGTCAGGGTTGGGAAATGGCTACAAAGTCCATGTTGCCCAATGTGATCATGGCCTTCATATTGATTAAAGTGCTCAATGTCACGGGTCTTTTGGGCATGATCGGTCAAGCGTTCAGTCCGTTGATGGGGCTTTTCGGCCTGCCCGGTGAAGCTGCCACGATTTTGATGAGCGGATACTTGTCTTCGATGGGTGGCATTGGTGTGGCGATTGCGCTTTTCGAGCAAGGCGTCATGAACGGTGAACAACTCGCTGTGATATTGCCCTCGATTTTCGTGATGGGCGGACAGCTTCAATACATGGGCCGTTGCTTAGGCGTGATCGGCATTAAAGGCAATATGATGGTTGCCATCATGTGTGTGCCGATTGTGATGGCTCTTGTTGTCATGATGTTCATGCGACTTGTGGTTGTCGGCGTATAGAACGGACTCGTGAAGTTTTCAAAGGCTTCGGGCGGTCTGCCATATGGGGGTGCAGGCCTCCCGAGGCCTTTGAGTTATGTAGAAGAGTAAGCCCGAGAAAATTCTCGGGCTTATCAATGTCTTTCTAAATCGTAATCGACCTAAAAGACTCTATGAAAGCGTTATCGATTAATCCTTCTTCGGAATAATTAAAACGGTCTTTCGACTGTCGGCCACCATGGCACGGGTGCAGCTACCGAAAACAAGTGAGCGTAAAGCGCCTTTACCGTGAGAGCCCATCACGACCAAGTCAAGATGCTCGTTCACGTAATCCACCAGCGCTTTTTGTAGCGGTCCTTCCAAAGACACAACCTTGGCTTCGACGCCAAATTCTTTGAACACTTCTAAAGTCGGTGCCGTTGCCACTTCAAGTTTCATCGCTTGCATCTTCGGCATCTTCTTATTCATCTTCAAAGCTTCGGTAGGCTCCACCCCAAGACTCATTGGCTTATCAGCTTCAGCGACGTGGAGTACTTCAAAAGTAGACTTGACTCCGAAAAAGCCTTTATTTTCGCCGATAAATTCAGCGCTCTTAGGACCGAACGCCGAACCGTCAACAGCAACACCGATTCGCATCGAGCACGAAATTTCTTGCTCTTCACTTTCGTAGCGGCAAAGCAAGATCGGGCAGGTTGCTTGGGCCACAACGGCCAATGACACCGAGCCCATGTAGAGGTTTTTCACCATGCTCAACCCACGAGCGCCCATCACGATCAAGTCAAAGGAGCCCACTTTAGCATACTCAGGCACAATCTTTGCGGGATGTCCCACGATAAGCTTATGAGTAAAGGGAAAGCCTGCCGCTTCAAGTTCAGCTTTCATGCGAGCAAGGGTCATTTGGTGCTCGGCTTCGTAGCTTGCATCCGTGCTATAAAAGTTACCTTGCTCAACGGGATCTTCAACGGGTTTGGCGACATAGAGAAGCTCTACCTTGGTTTGCGTATCGCATAACCATTGTGCACGGGCAGATAAGAATTCAATCGCTTTGCGGCTGTCCAAACCACCGTCAACGGGAACTAAAATTTTCATACGCACTCCTGATGTCCAAAATGTTTTAGCAAACGAGATTTAAACCCAAAATTTCTTCTTCTTTCTTTCAATATACGCCAAGTTGCACTTAGCGTGTCAAGAAATTTTTAAGCTAAAGCGACTCTTGAATTTGTCTTAACAAAGTGGCAAATGACCGAACAAATAGGCCCAGCTGACTAGATTGAGTTATGACTTTCGTAATGAAAACGAGTAGCATTTCGTCATTGTCGACAAATTTCAAATTGGTCTTTTTATGACAACCTTTCTTATTGTTGTGGCCGCGATGGTGCTCACGCTTGTCTTACTCAAGCGAAAGATTCCGATCGGGGTGGCGATATTAGCGGGCGGTATTTTTATTTGGTTAATGACAGGCCCCACGTTTGCCGAACTTAAAAATGCTGTCGTGCAAATGGGCACGATGCCGAGAAGCTATGACCTGGTGTTTGCGCTGTACTTGGTGATCTGTCTAGAAATCGAATTGCGAAAAAGCGGTTGCCTGGCAGGGATGGTGGAAGCGCTTTCTCGGATGTTTTCCTCAAGAAAATTCACACTGGCCGTAATGCCGGCCTTCTTAGGATTATTGCCTTCAATTGGTGGCGCCCGTTTTTCAGCCCCCATTGTCCAAGAAGCCGCTAAGGGTTTTAATGCAACGGCAGAAGACAAGGCTGCGATTAATTTCTGGTTCCGTCACATTTTCGAATTCTCCAGCCCCTTGGTGCCGGGCATGATTTTGGCTTGCGGTATCGCCGGCGTGAAAATCGGGGATTTGATCATTTATTTAGGTTGGTTGACGATTGCGGCCTTCATTCTTGGTTGGATTGTCATGGTCCGGGGCCTGAAGGAAGACGGTACGGTCGAGTCTAAGCTTGTGACGCGCGAAGAGGCACATCGCCACAATTGGGACTTCATCTTGTCATTGATTCCGGTGCTGGCCAACGTTTTCTTGATGATCGCGTTCGGTCTTTACGCCTCGGTTTCCATGATTATCGTGGTCATTGCCATGATTCCGATTTTGATGCTTTTCAATCGTCATGTCAGTGTCAAAGAAGTTTTTATTGATGCGCTGGATTTCAAAATGTTTGCCAACGTCATCAGTATCTTGCTTTTCATTCAACTGTTGGAATCCACGGGTGTTTTGGGGCAAATCGTAGAGGCCTTCCAAGCCTCGCCGTTGCCCATTCCGGTGATTATTGCGTTTTTGAGTTTCTTTATCGGGATGCTGACGGGCTTGTCTCAAGGTCACGTGGCCATCATGATGCCGATTGTGGCTGCAATTGCGCCGGGTAACCTTGACTTGGTGGCTATCGCCATGGTCTTTGGTGTAGCCGGTCAAATGGTCACGCCCACACACTTGTGTTTAACGATTACGGTCGACTACTTTAAGAGCGATTTCTTTAAAACTCTAAAGCCAGTGCTCTACGCACAAATTCCGCTCTCGATTCTTTTTGCCGTGGTGACGTACTTCGTGTACTGATCGGTTTTAGCTACTACTAATTCAACATTAAACCTCGATCTTCACAAAGTTAATTATCAGTTAAAAGCCCACAAGAAAATTTTCCTTGTGGGCTTTTTCTATCAGGTCGGATTATTCAATCTTGTGCGCATTATGAAGATTGAGTTCAGCCATAATGGTTGCGGAGATTTCTTCAATGGAGCGGCTCGTTGAGCTTAACCACTTAATGCCTTCGCGGCGCATCATATTTTCTGCCGCTTCAATTTCTTCTCGGCAGTTTTCAATGGAAGCATAGCGGCTACCCGGACGTCGTTCGTTACGAATTTGGGACAAACGCTCCGGCGCAATTGACAAGCCGAAAAGCTTTTCTCGCATGCCTTGGAGTACTTCGGGCAACTCTCCGCGCTCAAAATCTTCCGGAATGAGGGGGTAGTTGGCGGCTTTGATACCGAATTGCATGGCTAAGAACAAGCTTGTCGGCGTTTTGCCCGAGCGGCTCACGCCCACCAAAATCACATCGGCTTCGTTTAAGCCCTTATTCATTTGACCGTCATCGTGAGCCAAGGTGTAGTTAATGGCTTCGATACGGCGGTTATAGCGCTCTTCATCCTTGATCACATGGCTTCTACCCATGGAGTGTGCGGACTTCAAGCCCGTTTCTTGTTCAATTTCTTTAATGAAGCTGCGGAAGAATTCAATGCGGAAACCTTGGCACCTTTCCGTGAAGGCCTTGTGAATGTCCAAGTCAACGAAAGTGGAGAAAACGAGGGGACGAACGCCCGTCTTAATGTAGCAGTCGTTGATTTTATTGGCGGCGGCGAAGGCTTTTTCCGGTGTATCGATAAAGGGGATTCTCACTTGATCGTACTCAAGATCGGAAAATTGCGTCAGCACCGAGTGTGCAAGCGTCTCAGCGGTAATGGCAGTAGCGTCCGAGACGATAAAAACGGTACGTTTGGCGGGTTTTTTATCAGTTTCAGTTTGACGGGTATGGAACATATCAACCTTCAAATAAGAAATTTTTCCCCGAAAGGTATCGGGTTTGGCTACAATTCGCTTATTCTAACAACCGAATCCTTTTTTTGGGGGAAGAAAATGCCGCAAGGTCGTTATGTATTTCCGTTCAGCCAGTTGCGCATGACCGACGTCGATCGCGTCGGGGGCAAAAATGCCTCGCTCGGTGAATTGCTCAGCCAGCTCACAAGTGCCGGGATCCGAGTGCCCGACGGTTTCGCCACGACTGCAGAAGCGTTCCGCCTGTTTTTGACCGAAAACAATTTGGAAGAACGTATTAATGATCGTTTAAAAGATCTCAATGTCGATGACGTGAAGGCTTTGGCCGCTGCCGGTGCCGAGATCCGTGAAATGATTGAAAAGGCGCCTTTCCCTGCTGCTTTGGAAAAGGAAATCCGCGAGTTCTATGATTGGTTAAAAGAAGACCAAGAAGAAATCAGCGTTGCCGTGCGTTCTTCGGCTACCGCAGAAGACTTGCCGGATGCTTCTTTTGCCGGTCAACAAGAAACGTTCTTAAACGTTGTCGGTATCGACCAAGTTCTTCATCGTGTGCGCGAAGTGTTTGCTTCGCTTTATAACGACCGCGCAATCAGCTACCGCGTTCACAAAGGCTTTACGCATTCTGAAGTGGCTCTTTCGGCCGGTGTTCAACGTATGTGCCGCTCTGACAAGGGCGCATCCGGCGTGATGTTTACGCTCGATACCGAAAGCGGTTTCGATCAAGTGGTCTTTGTGACCGCAAGCTACGGCTTGGGTGAAACTGTGGTGCAAGGCGCCGTGAACCCGGACGAATTCTATGTGCATAAGCCGATGCTCGAAGCCGGTAAGTTCCCGATCATTCGCCGCAGCCTCGGCAGCAAGTTAATCAAGATGGAATTTGACACCGGTGCCGGTGGCCGTTCCGTTCGCACCGTTGACGTCAGTGACGAAGAACGTCGTCATTTCGCCATTACGGACGAAGACGTGATTGAATTGGCTAAATTCGCCACGATCATTGAAAAACACTATGGCCGTCCCATGGATATTGAATGGGGTAAAGACGGTATCGACGGCAAGATCTACATCTTGCAAGCTCGTCCGGAAACCGTGAAGAGCCGTCAAAACACTTCTGACGTCCAACAACGCTTTACGTTAAAGACGAAGGGCCGCGTTTTGGTGACGGGTCGTGCCATCGGTCAAAAGATCGGTGTGGGTACCGTGCGCGTTGTTTCTGACGCTAGCGAAATGGATCGCGTGAAGGCCGGTGACGTACTCGTGACCGACATGACCGATCCGAACTGGGAACCGGTGATGAAGCGCGCCAGCGCCATTGTCACGAACCGCGGTGGTCGTACCTGCCACGCTGCCATTATTGCTCGCGAATTAGGTATTCCGGCTGTGGTGGGCTGTGGTGATGCCACGGAACGCTTGGTTGAAAATGACGAAGTGACCGTCTCTTGCGCCGAAGGTGATACGGGTAAGATCTACGAAGGTCGCCAAGAAGTGGAAATCGAAGAAGTCAAGCGCGGTGCTTTGCCCGAAATCCCTGTCAAGATCATGATGAACGTGGGTAATCCGCAATTGGCCTTTGAATTCCAATCCATCCCCAATAAGGGTGTGGGTTTGGCCCGCTTAGAATTCATCATCAACAACAATATCGGTATCCACCCGAAGGTGGTGTTGGACTACCCGAATGTGGACGGTGAATTGCGTGACGCTGTTGAACGTTTGTCGGCCGGCTACAAGAGCCCGGTGCACTTCTTCGAAAGCAAGATTGCTGAAGGTGTGGCCACGATTGCAGCAGCCTTCTGGCCCAATAAGGTCATCGTGCGTATGAGTGACTTCAAGAGCAACGAATATCGCAAGTTGATCGGTGGCGACCGTTATGAGCCCGAAGAAGAAAATCCCATGCTGGGCTTCCGCGGTGCTTCGCGCTACATCGCCAATACCTTTGCCGAATGCTTCCGCATGGAATGCAACGCCATGAAGTTCGTGCGTGACGAAATGGGCTTGACGAATGTGGAATTGATGGTGCCTTTCGTTCGCACCGTTGAAGAAGCCCGTCAAACGGTTGCTATTATGGAACGCAACGGTTTGAAGCGTGGCGAAAACGGTCTTCGCCTTAACATGATGTGCGAAATTCCGTCCAACGCCTTGTTGGCCGATCAATTCCTTGACTACTTCGACGGTTTCTCGATCGGTTCTAACGACATGACGCAATTGACGCTCGGTTTGGACCGTGACTCCGGCCTTGTCGCAGCGGGCTTTGATGAACGCAACGAAGCCGTGAAGATCATGCTCTCGATGGCCATTCGTGCTTGCCGCGCTCGCGGTAAATACGTGGGTATTTGCGGTCAAGGTCCTTCTGACCATGAAGACCTCGCTCAATGGCTCATGGATGAAGGCATTGAGTCGATTTCGCTTAACCCCGATACGGTCGTTGACACGTGGCGTCGTTTGGCTGAAAAGCACTAAGAAATCGCGCTTGAGTTTTTCTCTCAAGTAAGACTTTAGATTTCGGTCGAATTCAGTAACGAATTCGGCCGAAATTTTTTTTGGCTTTGTGCTCGAAAACCCTTAATTTTGTTCAGAATTTTCTTATACTTAATAGATTAAGTTTCAGAGACAATTTTTACCTTTTTAGAGGCACGCGTGCACACCGAATTTACGCTCATTTCAACTCTGGCATGGGGCTTGGGACTGTCGCTTTTCTTCGGCTACTTGGCTTCCCGCATAGGGATTCCGGCTTTGGTAGGTTATCTGTTGGCCGGGATTTGTATTGCGCCGACAACGCCGGGCTTTGTCGGGGATTTGGATTTAGCCAGTCAGCTCTCCGAAGTCGGTGTGATGCTATTGATGTTTGGCGTGGGGTTACATTTCTCGCTCAAGGATTTGCTTCGCGTGCGATCGACGGCACTGCCCGGGGCCATCATTCAGATGGCGGTGGCCACAACGCTCGGTATGGGTGTGGCCTACTCCTGGGGTTGGAATCTTGCCGAATCATTCATTTTGGGCTTGTCATTGTCTTGCGCTTCAACCGTTGTGTTGTTAAAGGGCTTGGAAGCGAAAGGTTGGTTGCAAACCTCTCGCGGTCAATTGGCTGTCGGCTGGCTTGTGGTCGAAGACTTGGTGACGGTGCTTTTGTTGGTGCTCTTGCCCACGATGGCCTCAGTATTTTCCGGTGAAGAAGTTTCAGCTCAAGCGCTCACCGTGACGCTTTTGGAAACCACGGCTTTGATCATTGGCTTTGTGGCTTCCATGCTTTTAATTGCCAAGCGTCTTTTGCCTTGGGCTTTGATGCAAACAGTGAGAACGGGTTCTTCAGAACTGTTTACGCTTTGCGTCATTGCCATTGCGATCGGTGTGGCTTACGCCTCTTCCATCATCTTTAATGTCTCCTTTGCTCTAGGGGCATTCTTTGCCGGCATGATGATGCGCGAAAGTGAATACTCGCACCGCGCTGCTTTGCAAACACTGCCGCTTCAAGACGCTTTCTCCGTACTCTTCTTCTTGGGTGTGGGGATGCTCTTTGATCCGAGTATTTTGATCTCTCAACCCTTGCATGTTCTGGCGGTCGTCTTTGTGATCGTATTTTGTAAGAGCATCACGGCCATGATTTGGGTGCGCTTTAAAGGGCGCTCTCACTTGACTGCTTTAACGGTCGGTGTGGCCTTGTCGCAAGTGGGTGAATTCTCGTTTATTTTGGCAGGCCTTGGTACAACGCTCGGCCTTTTGCCGCCTGCGGGGATGAGTATGATTTTGGCCGGCGGCATCATCAGTATTGCGATTAACCCGCTTCTGTTTGCGCTCATTGAGCCCGTGATGCTTAAGCTTTTCCCGTCTGAAGTCGGTGGCGATGAAGATGAAACCGAAGAAGAGGAAGAGGCAAAGACTACGGTTAAACGCGATCGTGTGTTAATTGTCGGTGCCGGCATCATCGGTCACGATTTGTTCTTCGGACTGCGTGATCGCAAGATTGAATCGTTTGTGATTGAGAAAAATATTGAGCGTACGCACCAAGGCGCCAACGATGAGCATTTCATTTACGGGGATGCTGCCACAAAAGAGACCTATGAAAAGGTGGAACTTGAACGCATTCGCTGGATGGTCATCACGTCCACGGATCCTTTGGCTTCACGCCGGATTGCTGAAGTGGTCTCATCGCTTGACGAAGAAATTCGCATTATCGTGCTCGTTGAACGTGAAGCCGATATTGACTTCTTGAAGGAAAAGACGGGCGAGATGATGGAAGCGATTACGCAAGTCATCGATATTCGAAGCGAAGTTGCTCGCACCGTGTTGGGGGCATTGCTGACAAGTCGTGGTTTGCGTTCCGGTGCGCCCAAACAATTACCCAAGCGTCAACAAACCATTGATGCGGAAGCGCAAGAGCAAACGGCAACAGCAAATGTGGTTGTGCCCTCGCTTGAGCATAAAACTGAAAAGGTAGAAAAAGCCGAGAAAGCCGAAAAAACGGATAAGACCGAAGAGTCTACCAAGCGCGAAAAGGCAAAAGATGCCGACAAGGCTTCTGATGCGAAGAGCGAAGCGACCAAAGACGAGCAACCTCAAGCTGATCAAAAGACAGAAAGTCTTGAGGAAGGTAAGGATGAAACCGCTCGAAAGTCTTCCCGCACAAAGAAAGCAGAGGTAGAGGAAAGCGCCTCTGAGGTCAAAGAGGAAGCAACGGTCAAAGCGTCTGAACCGGAAAAAACTGAGGAATCCGAAGAAACGCAAGAGCCTGCCCGCAAGTCTCGACGTAGTAAGAAGGCTGAAGCTGAAGAAGCGTCTGATGTGAAGGAAGAGGCTGCAGAGGAAGACAAGGCCGAAGCGTCTGAAGAAACGGATGAACCCGCTCGTAAGTCTCGTCGTAGTAAGAAAGCTGAAGCCGAGGAAGAAGCGTCAGATGTGAAGGAAGAGACCGCAGAAGCCGAGAAGCTTGAAACTTCCGAAGAAACGGAAGAGTCCGCTCGTAAGTCTCGTCGTAGTAAGAAAGCTGAAGCCGAGGAAGAAGCGTCTGATGTGAAGGAAGAAACTGCTGAGGCTAAGATCGAAGAGACTGAAGAGCAAGAGGAACCCGCTCGCAAGTCTCGCCGTGGTAAGAAAGCCGAAGCCGAGGAAGATGCGTCTGATGTGAAGGAAGAAACTGCTGAGGCTGAGAAGATCGAGGAGTCTGAAGAACAAGAGGAACCCGCTCGCAAGTCTCGACGTAGCAAGAAGGCTGAAGCTGAAGATGGATCTGATGTGAAGGAAGAGGCTGCTGAGGCTAAGATCGAAGAGACTGAAGAGCAAGAGGAACCCGTTCGCAAGTCTCGACGCAGCAAGAAGGCTGAAGCTGAAGATGCGTCTGACGTGAAGGAAGAGGCTGCCGAGGAAGACAAGGCCGAAGCGTCTGAAGAAACGAAAGAACCCGTTCGCAAGTCTCGTCGTAGTAAGAAAGCCGAAGCCGAGGAAGAGGCTTCTGACGTGAAGGAAGGGGCTGTCGAGGAAGGCAAGGCCGAAGAGTCTGAAGAAACGGAAGAAACCGCCCGTAAGTATCGCCGCAGTAAGAAAGCCGAAGCCGAGGAAGAAGTGTCTGACGCGAAGGAAGAAACCGCTCGTAAGTCTCGCCGTGGTAAGAAAGCTGAAGCTGAAGAAGAAGCCTCTGATGTGAAGGAAGAAACTGCCGAGGCTGAGAAGACCGAAGAGACTGAAGAAGTCGAAGAGCCGGCACGCAAATCTCGTCGTCGTTCGAAAAAGACCGATGCCGACGAGGCGGCAGAAACCGCTCAAGAAAGCGAACCCGCAGAAGGGTTTGTGACGATTGAAATTAATGAAGGCATTGAGCCTGCTCTTTCGAATCGTCATCGTAAGGAATAACGTAACTTAGGAGACCAGAATGGTATTTAGTGCCAGTGTCATGTGGTTAATTGCCGCGGTGCTTTTAGGCATTGCTGAGCTGATGGCCTCAACGTTTTATTTACTGGTGTTGGCCGGCGCTGCCGTTGTCTCGAGTGGTTGCGCCTTCATGGGAGTGCCTTTTGAGTGGCAAATCGGCATTTTTGCAGTGCTCGCCATTGCCGGCTCCGTTTGGGTGCGTCGAATTCGTTCCATCCCGACTAAGAGTGATGCGACAGCGCATGCGCTTCAAAACATGGACATCGGTCAAACGGTGGACGTAACCGAATGGAATGACAACGGTCGTGCGACCGTGCAATATCGCGGAGCCCAATGGGAAGTTCGTGCACTTGAGCCTTCTGAGCGTGTGCCGGGGTCCTTTGTGATCGAACGCGTTGAGGGAAGCGTGCTTTATGTGCGCCGAGCCTCTTAATCCAAGGAGTTTTTAAACAATGGAGACCATGATGAGCGGTTTTATGACCTTTGTTCTCGTACTGGCTGTTTTGGGCATTATTTTTGCCATCAAAGCCATTAAGGTAGTGCCCCAACAGTCGGCTTGGATTGTGGAGCGCTTGGGTAAGTTTCATGCCGTGTTAAATCCCGGTTTAAACGTTGTGATTCCTTTTATTGATCGTGTGGCCTACAAGCACTCACTCAAAGAAGTGCCGTTAGATACTCCGAGCCAAGTTTGCATCACGAAGGACAATACGCAATTGTCTGTCGATGGCGTGCTCTTTTTCCAAGTCACCGACCCGATGCGTGCTAGCTACGGTACGAGTAATTACATCATCGCCATCACGCAATTGGCACAAACCACCTTGCGTAGCGTGATCGGTAAGATGGAATTGGATAAGACGTTTGAAGAACGTGAACTCATCAACAAATCGGTTGTGAGCGCCATTGATGAGGCCGCTCTTAACTGGGGTGTGAAGGTGTTGCGTTATGAGATTAAGGACTTGACGCCGCCTGCGGTGATTTTGCAAGCCATGCAACAACAAATTACGGCCGAGCGTGAAAAGCGTGCCGTGGTGGCTGCCTCTGAAGGTCGCATGCAAGAACAAATCAACGTGGCAACCGGTGCCCGAGAAGCCGCCATTGCCGAGTCCGAAGGTGAAAAGCAGGCCGCGATTAACAAGGCAGAAGGTGAGGCCGCTGCAACGATTGCAATTGCTAAGGCCACCGCTGAAGCTCTTCGTCAAATTGCCGAAGCTACGCAATCGCCCGGCGGTATGGATGCCGTCAATTTGAAGGTGGCTCAACAATACGTGGAAGCTTTTGCCAATGTGGCTAAGCAATCCAACACGGTGCTTTTGCCCTCTAATATGTCTGACATGGGTTCCATGATTGCGTCTGCCATGAGCATTATGCGCAACACGGATCCCAAGGCGTTGCCGAAGAACGTTCCGGAAGTGCCGCCTAAGCTCTAATCGCTTTTAAGTTCAAAAGCCCCGTTTCGATGTCGGGGCTTTTTGACAAGCAACATTTAAACATCTTCCATTTTCCCGTAAAATCAAGGCGTTTGTTGGGGCCTCATCGGAGACAATCGCATGACCGAGACTGTCAAGCTCAATATGAGCGATCGCGCGACATTAATTGAGCAATTGCACCTTTCTTTGGAATTTTTCACCAAAGCGCTCTCCGGCGTGAAAACTCAAGAAGAAGCCATCGACATGTATCGTCGCATGGGAGAAAGTCTTGCTGTGCTTTACATTGAACCCTTTGAGTTCGTGCAAATTGATGAGCGCGATAATGTCAAGGCCATGGGAGAGCGTTTGCATCGGATGTTCGTTCAAACGAAGCGCTTTACTGAAGAAGACATTGAAGACGCGCCGGCTGAAGACATCATCAGACTGGCTGCCAATGCCTTTTTCGTTGAATTTTCTAAATTACTCATTGATAGTCAAAGCCATCAAGATACCGATGAAATCTACCGAACGAGAGTAGATGCTTTTGTCATTGAGTGGGTGGACTATTTTCTTGATAAAAATGACCGATTCTGTCAATAACGATAATGCTGAGGCTCAAAATACAGCCTCTCAGCCGCTTTTTAGCCTAGCCGACGTCGATACCCTTTACGAGCTTTTCGAAGTGGTGCTCTATGACGTGTTGCGCCGTTCTGTGGCCGTATCCGAAGGCAAGCTCTCAAAAGATGAAGCCGCAGCCATGGATAAACAATCGGCCGCTTTTGTCTCGGCCGTATTGGCCGGCAAAAATGAGCAGTTTGCGCCTAAGCCCTTCTGGACGGGCGATCCTTTGGCGGGCTATTTACGGCTATTCATGAAAGAGCGTTTTAAGTCCGTGGGGTTAACGGACGAGGATCTCAAAGATACGCGTGGCGTGTTGCAAGCGGCAAGCTTTGAGTTCATTTGCGATGTCTACGCCATGATCCGTGTGATGGGAGACAAAGCCGAGCCCGAAGCTTTTAAGCAAATGGGTAAACGCCTTTGTCGGATGTGGGCTGAGCGAATGCTCGGTCGCAAAGAAACCGATCCGGTGAGTTTCTAACCATGACGCGTCCTGTCCGATACGCTTCCAGGCGAGAGCTGCCGCCCAACATATCGGCATTACCTGTCGCACGGGATGTGGTCACGCAGGCTGTTGTCAATAGTTTTGATCGCGCGCAGAAAGTGGCCGCAGGCGAGATGACCTTTGAGCAATTGGAAGAGGCTAATCTGAAGCTTGTGCTGTGGCTTGAAGATACTTTTTGCGCACGAAATCCGCACTTTTCTGCCGAAACGGAATTCAATCGCGTAAACTTCGCTCGGTACCTTCGGGCAAGCGTCGGTGAAGAGTTGGCTTTGGCTGGCCATCGACTGGACATGGCCGATGATGAGGCCTTTGTTTTTGCGGTTTTTGCATACTTTGTCTCGGAGATTTTCGAGGTTTTAAAGACGGCCGATGTGGCTCATTTGGGGCTCGTTGGCAATCACGAAATTGCGCACTTTGTTGAGCGCTGGGCGATGCGGTTTACCGGCGCCCCGATCACAAAACGCGACATTAAAGTTTTGGAGTAGTTTTCAATGAGTTGTAATGGACAATGCTCAGGGTGCGATAGCGCCTGCGGTAAACAACCCTTACGTCATCCCAACATTACAGGGGCCATTCTCGGGCAGTTCATGATGCAAATGGTGCAACGCTCGGGAGGCAATAGCGAATTGACCGAAGAGCAAATCGATGAGCTTGACCGCAAGACGATGAATTGGTTGGGGGCGACCTTTAGCGGTAAAAACGAGCAGTTTGAAGCGGACGCCGATTGGTATCCGACGGGGGTGGCCGGAAACCTTCGCATGAAGCTTGGCAATGAATTGGCTCAAGCCGCAGGCGGCAAATTGCCCGAAGATAACGCCACGTTGATCTACTCAGCCATGGCTGTGTTTATGGCAGAAGTTTATGACACGTTATTTGAGCTCTCCAAAAAAGGCGTTGACCCTTTGGGTGAAGCCCCGGCGCCGGAACTTTTGGCGTTACTGAAACGTTGGACGGAACTCTTGGTGGGCTACGAGCTTCAATGGCGTGACCCGTCTGCCGAAGAAAAACCGCAAGAAGAGTCTCAAGAGCCTCAAACGGCATAACTTCTGAGTCGGTACTCAAAATTAAAGGGCAGTAAGCACAAAGCGTACTGCCCTTAATGTTTGGAGTTCAAAGGCGACTAGCGCGTTGCTTTTTTCATCAAACGCTCACGATCACGTTCCCATTGCTTTTTGCTTTCATCGGCGCGCTTTTCATATTGACGTTTGCCTTTGGCTAAACCGACGGTGACCTTGACGTTACCGCGAGAAAAATGCATGTCCAAAGGAATGAGGGCGTAGCCTGCGCGTTCCACTTTGCCAATTAATTTATTGATTTCTCGGCGATGCATCAAAAGTTTTCTCACGCGCGTCGGATCGGCTTTCTCATGGGTGCTCGCGGTCTTTAACGGAGTGATGTGAGAGTTGAGTAAAAAAAGTTCGCCGTTTCTCACAATCACGTGAGCTTCTTTGATCTGTGCACGACCCTCGCGAATAGACTTCACCTCCCAGCCTTGCAACACAAGACCGGCCTCGAATTTTTCTTCGATGTAGTAGTCAAAAAGCGCTTTGCGATTTACGATGTTAGCCACGATAGGTGTCGTACAAATAAAGTTCTAAGAGGCGGTATTTTAACAGACCGAGGGCCATACGATGACTGGATTCTTAATGGCTGAGTCATCGAGCGGCACAATCCGTGCAAACGAGCTTTCCGTCTACCGTTTGCAAAAAGGGCTCTGCGGTCATTTCTCCGCAAATCGAGCAGGGGAGGCTAGTAAAAATTCGCGCCCGCCCGGGTAGTTCAAAAGAAGGCTTCTTAACTTCAAACAGTGTATCGGCCTTGGCATTGAGAATGTACAACGCACGCTCAGATTTGCTCGCACCGGGATTCGTCGGTAACGGTTTTAGGATGAGACGGATGGCATTGCCGCTTTCTCGGCAAAAGAAGTTAAAAGCTTGCTTGCCGCGCAATCGAATCATGAGATTGCCTTTGCCGGCACTGCAACCAAGAAGTACCTGAATGGCATCCACGCCACAGGCATCGTTTTCGCTCACGCAAACAATTTCCTCATCGGCGCTAAATTGCGCTTTGAGCAACTCTCGGGCAAGCTGGGCGGCTTTGTATCCAATGGCTAAGCCCGGGCATTCGTGCCCGTGAAATTCAACGCACTTAACCCAGTCACTATCCTTAATCAGCATTCTTCACTCTCCAAACGAGCGTTAAAACCTCTTCTTCTGTCTCTAACTCAATGAGCCCGTTTTGGGCAAACTGCTCCAAAGCTGTTTTCATCTTCTCGATGCACTCATCGCTGAACAACTCCTGCGGGGTTCTCATGAGGCAAAAGGACAACGCTTCTTCAACCGTTTTTCTAAAAACACGCTTTTTGGTTTTCATGTCCTTGTCATAGGCAAGCCCCGATTCCGCTAAAAACGCTTCGACTTCAAGCAATGATTGACGATGATCGAGCGCATCGGGGTAGCCTGCTGCATCAAAGGCTGCTTTTAAGGCCGCATTGCGTCTGACTTGCCACATCTGCAATACGCACAGGTTTTTTGAGGCCTGGGTCATTTTGCGGGCAGTCTCACGATTATTGATGGCATCGGTCATATGGGCAAAGACCGTGTCAAATGCTTCGCTACCCAAATCGTCAAGGGTAATATCTTGCCAAGCTCCGCATATGAAACGAGTGTTGGTGAGGCCTGCGTGATGGGCGCGTTTTTGGGCTTCGCTAATCATCGCTTCTGACAAATCAACGCCGAGAGCCTCTTTGCAACGTCGAGCCACCGCCACCGTAAAGCGCCCGGCGCCACAGCCGATATCGAGCACACGCGCTTGAGGATTTAGTGCACCGAGACGATCAAGGAGTTGCAAAAAGCCGTTATTTTCCACCGAGACGTCTGCCATCTCGGCCCAACGTGATGCTTCACTGTCCCAAAGGCGTTGAGCGTGTGTTTTATTCATGACTGCACCTCTAAGTGATAGTGACCGGAGCGATCATGGTTTCACCGTCAACGGTAATGAGTCGCGTGGGAATACCGTAAACAGCCTCAAGCACGTCCTCGGTGATGACGCTCTTGTCTCCGAACCGATAAACCTCGCCGTCTTTTAAGAACAAGAACTTGTCGCAGTAGCGAAGCGCCAGATTGAGATCATGGATCACCATTAAAACGGTGAGCGCCGCTTCTTTACAAAGGGTTCGCACTTCAGAGAGCATCTCGTGCGCGTTCTTAATATCAAGACTGCTCGTCGGTTCATCAAGAAGCAGTACTTCAGGCTCTTGCACCAGAGCTCGAGCAAGCATCACCTTTTGCTGTTCGCCGCCCGAGAGCGTGCTGACGCTTCGCATCTTCAGCGACTCAAGATTGAGTTTTTCAATGACGGCCTCGCAAAGTGCATGGTCATGAGGCGTTGTTTGCCAATTCATGTAGGGTAGGCGCCCGAGCATCACCGTGTCGTAAACGGTTGCATCGGACAGTTCCGCTTTTTGCGCGACGTAGCTCATGAGTTTTGCGCAGGCCTTGCGCGGCAGCGTCAAAACATTTTGCTCGTTGACCGTAACAGTGCCGGCCTTGGGTTCTCGGATCTTATTTAAACAAAGCATCAGGGTTGACTTGCCCGTGCCGTTATTGCCGAGAATGGCCACAAACTCGCCTTTTTGAGCACTAAAGGAGACGCCTTTTAAAACTTCTTTGGCACCAAACGCATAATGGAGATCACGAACTTCAATCATAATCTGCGACCTCCTTTAAAAATCAAATACAAGAAAAGCGGCGCGCCTAAGAATGAGGTCAGTGCACCGATTGGCAATACCGTGGGCGAAACGAGCATTCTTGAGCACCATTCGGCAAGCACCAAAATGGTGGCGCCCGTTAACGCTGAGGCCGGTAGCAAAAATCGGTGGTTAGCGCCTACAAAGTGTCGCGCAATGTGAGGGGCAATCAAACCGATAAAGCTGATCGTGCCCACAAAGGCGACGCAAACAGAAGCTAAAAGGGCACAAACGGTCATACTGATAATGATTAACCGACCGACGGCAATGCCTAAACTCGTGGCCGTGTTAATGCCGGCGTCCAATGCGTTGTAGTTCCAGTAGTTGCGTATGAAGTAGAGAAACCCCAAGGCAGAGACTGTGGCGATAGTGGCAATTTCTTCCCAGCCAACTTTACCCAAGTCACCGAACGTCCAATGCACGATGCTAGAGACCTGAATATCATCGGCAAAGTATTGAATAAGAGCGGTGCCGCCCGCGAACATGGAACCCATAGCAACGCCGGCCAAAATCATTGAGGCAGGAGAGACTCGTGCAAAACGGGCTAAAGCCAAGATGACAGAAGTGGTCGCTAGGCCTCCGGCAAATGCACAAAGCGAAATCGTGTAAAGATTGGTGGCCACAATGCCGAGTCCGGAATTGCCCGCCGTTGATACACCGGCTTCAAAAAAGACAATGGCAAAGGCGGCACCGAACGCAGCGCCTTGCGAGACCCCTAAAGTCGATGACGAGGCAAGGGGATTGCGAAGCACGTTTTGCATGACACTCCCCGCAAGACTTAATGTTGCTCCCACGACCACGGCGGCAGTAAGTCTTGGCAAGCGGATTGAAAAAAGAATCGTTCGCGTGGCCGCATCGGCTTTGCCCGTAAGCGTTGTGAGCAGGTCGCTGAACGTTACCCCCGTTGCGCCTGAGCAAAGCGACAATAGGACCGCAGCAATAAGCACAAGCGCAAGCCAAACCAGTCGCCAAGCCAAAGTGGCAACGTGTCGGCGATAGCTAAGCGTCTGGGGCGTTATGTTACTCAATCTTTAACTTCCCGTAATAAAGGCCAAGCCGAGCCATCTCGTCATAAAAGTCGCGGCCTAAAAAAAGTGTCATGATGCGAGCAGAGACCTCTTTCATATCCACGTCGCTGAAGGCTTCAGGGAAAAGTACTTTGCCAGCCCAATAGCCGTTTATGAGGCAATACGTAATGTTGGTGGAATAGTTATTAAAAGAGGGCATGGTGTATACCGCGCCTTCTTTAAAGGCTTGCAGTGCAGAAAACACCTCTTTGCGATTATCCATGTCGCGCTTGACCAATGAGAGATTACCCGGATCGAGGAAAATCACTTGTGGATTCCACCGAAGGATTTGCTCAAGATCGGCTTCGTAGTAACCGGTTCTCGCTTCGGTATCGGCAACATTTTTCGCAGCAACGGCATCAAAGGGGCCGAAGTGAGAATAGGTGCCTGCAAAACCGTGTGCGCCGCTAAAGGTCACTGCGCCGGTATAAGCAGTGACTTTCTTATCATCGGCAAAGGTATTGGTGCGGCGTGACAAATCGCTTTTGATTTCACCGATAAAGTCAATCAGTTCTTGAGCACGATCGGAGCGATTTAAAACGTTGCCGGCAATGGTGAGCGCTCGATTAAAACTTTCATCAACAAAGCCCTCTGAAATATAACGAACCGACACAACGGGTAAGCCGGTTTCGCGAGCCAGTTGCTCGGTGGCTTCTTTTGAATAGCCGGTAAAGATTACGTCAGGCTTGGTGGCAATGAGCGCTTCAGGATAGGCTGTGTAAGCGGTGCCGCCTCCTTTGCCGATGGGTGTCAACGCTTGGAATGCTTGAGCATTAACATAGGCGTAATCACGTCGAGCATCATTACTGTAGCGTTTATCGGCTTCTTCAATGCCGGCGAGCATATGTTGAGCTTCTAAATACGTGATAATACGAAGCGCACCGCTTCCCGTGCAGGCAATGCGCTCGATTCGATCGGGCACTTCAACCGTGCGACCATAGGCATCCGTGATGGTCTTGGCATTGACTGTTGTCATTACCATCGCCGCACAAAGTGTTAATACCGCAAGGGAGAATTTCTTCATACTATTTTTAAATTTTTAAGAATGATTGTTAAAGGGACAATAGCACAATTAGTGGGCTCGAATGTGCACTTTTGTCTCGGATTTTTGCAAAATTGCTTGCATTGAGAAGAAATAGGTCTTAGGCTAGAGCACCGCAAAGGATACTGAGAGACTCGTTATGCAAATTGCCGTTATTAAAGTTGACCGACAAGCTGTTAAAGACGTTACCGTTGATCTGGCGACAGGAGCAACTGTTGCCGATGCGATTAAGGCTGCAGGGTGGAGTCTGGGAGAAAAGTACGTTCCCGCAGTCTGGAATCATCGGGTTGAAGAGGACTATGTACTCCAAGAGGGGGATCGGGTAGAGCTCTTGGCGCCTTTAACAGTCGATCCGATGACGGCACGCCGTTTAAGAGAAGAAAAGAAGGCCTCGACCAATCCTCTGGTTGCGGGACGCAACGGCAGCAAGCATCGTTTGTATTAGAGAAATGTGAGTAGAGAGGTCACAAAAAAAAAGTTTTGCGCAAGCCCCGTTTTTATATTGCAAAATCCACCCCCGATAGGGTAGAATACTGCGTTAATCTTTAACGCCCCTAAGCGTTAGACGGTTTTTTTTTTGAACTGAGGTTAACATGCGTATCAAGCAGAAGGCTCTTACCTTCGATGACGTGCTTCTCGTTCCGGCACATTCCGTCATCCTCCCCCGCGACACCGATCTTTCGACCCGTATCACCCGTAAATTGAAATTGAACATTCCGATGGTTTCCGCTGCTATGGACACCGTTACGGAATCGGGTTTGGCCATTGCTTTGGCCCAAGAAGGTGGCATCGGTTTTATTCACAAGAATATGAGCGCTAAGCAACAAGCCGCTGAAGTGGCTCGTGTTAAGCGTCACGAAGCCGGCATGGTGGCCGATCCTATTACGGTGACACCCGGCATGACCGTGGGCGAAGTGATCCGCTTGAGCCGTGAACGTCACATCTCCGGTCTTCCGGTGGTCGATGGCAAGCGTGTGCTCGGTATGGTGACCTCTCGTGACCTTCGCTTTGAAACCCGCATGGACATCCCGGTGTCTCAAATCATGACGCCGGCAGAACGTTTGGTGACGGTTCGCGAAGGTGCCAGCTTGGATGACGCCAAGCACCTCATGCATCAACACCGTGTTGAACGCGTGTTGGTCGTTGATAAAGATTTCAATTTGACCGGTTTGATGACTGTGAAAGACATCATCAAGGCCGGTGAACACCCCAATGCCGCTAAAGACTCTCACGGTCGCCTCTTGGTGGGTGCTGCTGTGGGCGTTGGCGCCGGCACCGAAGAGCGCATCGAATTGTTGCGTGAAGCCGGTGTGGACGTGGTGGTCGTCGATACGGCTCACGGTCACTCTCAAGGCGTTTTGGATCGCGTGCAATGGGTCAAGAAGAATTTCCCGGATCTCGAAGTGATCGGCGGTAACATCGCCACAGCTGAAGCCGCTCGTGCTTTGGTCGATCACGGTGCCGACGGTGTTAAGGTCGGTATCGGCCCGGGTTCTATTTGTACGACGCGTATTGTGGCCGGTGTCGGCGTTCCGCAAATTACCGCAGTCTCTAACGTTGCCCAAGCCTTAGAAGGCACGGGTGTACCGTTGATCGCTGACGGCGGTATCCGCTTCTCGGGCGACATCGCCAAGGCCATCGCTGCCGGTGCTCACGCTGTCATGATGGGCGGCATGTTTGCCGGTACCGATGAAGCTCCGGGTGAAGTGGTGCTCTACCAAGGTCGCTCCTTCAAGAGCTATCGCGGTATGGGTAGCCTCGGCGCCATGACCAAGGGCTCTGCTGACCGCTACTTCCAAGACAACAACTCGGGCAACATCAGCAAGTTCGTGCCCGAAGGCATTGAAGGTATGGTGCCCTACAAGGGACCGCTTTCGATGATCGTCTATCAAATGATCGGCGGTTTGCGCTCTTCGATGGGTTACTGCGGTTGCCCGACAATCGAAGACATGCGCACCCGTGCTGAATTCGTTGAAATCACGGCTGCCGGTTGGCGTGAATCTCACGTGCACGATGTGAGAATTACCAAGGAAGCTCCGAACTACCGTCAAGAACAATAATCGGTCAGTTCAAGGAAATGAAGGCGCGAGCGAGGCAAATAACACTCACTCGCGCTTTTGTTTAAAATTATCAAGTTTTGATTTTTATTATTTTTAACGGAACCATCGAGCATGAGTCACGATCGTATTCTTATTTTGGACTTCGGTAGCCAAGTGACGCAGTTGATTGCCCGCCGCGTGCGTGAAGCACATGTGTACTGCGAAGTGCATCCCAATGACGTCTCCGAAGACTTTATTCGCGAGTTTGCGCCTAAAGGCATCATTCTCTCGGGCTCTCACATGAGTGCCTACGAAGAGGCCAATGACCAAGTCAGCCAAGCTGTTTTTAACGCCGGCGTTCCCATTTTGGCTATTTGCTACGGCATGCAATCGATGGCTCAACAATTGGGTGGCAAGGTTGAAAATATCGGCAAGCGTGAATTCGGCTACGCTGAAGTTAAAAACCACAACAACTCCAAGTTGTTAGCCGGTATTGAAGATATGAAGGGTCCCGAAGGTGAATCCTTGATGAAGGTCTGGATGAGCCACGGTGACAAGGTGACGGTGTTGCCCGAAGGCTTTGAAGTGATGTGCTCAACGCCTTCTTGCCCCATTGCCGGTATGTGCGATGAAAAGCGCGGTTTCTATGCTGTGCAATTCCACCCGGAAGTCACGCACACGGTGCAAGGTCGCGCGATTTTGAATCGCTTCGTGCTTGAAATCTGTGCAGCCCAACCTTCCTGGATCATGGGCGACTATGTGAAAGAAGCCGTTGAGAAGATTCGTCAACAAGTGGGCGAAGAAGAAGTCATTCTCGGTTTGTCGGGCGGCGTGGATTCGTCCGTTGCTGCTGCTCTTATTCACCGAGCCATCGGCAAGCAATTGACCTGCGTGTTTGTCGATACGGGTCTTTTGCGCAAAAACGAACGTCAACAAGTTCAAGAAACGTTCGAAAAGAACATGGGCTTGAAGTTGATCGTTGTTGATGCCGAGGATCGCTTTATGGGTGAGTTGGCCGGTGTGACAGATCCGGAACAAAAGCGCAAGATCATCGGACGCCTCTTCGTGGAAGTCTTCCAAGAAGAAGCAGCCAAACTGCCTCGCGCCAAGTGGTTGGCCCAAGGCACGATTTATCCTGACGTGATTGAATCGGCCGGTGCCAAGACGAAAAAAGCCAAGACCATTAAGAGCCACCACAACGTGGGTGGCTTGCCTGAAACGTTGCACTTAAAGCTTCTTGAACCGTTGCGCGATCTCTTTAAGGACGAAGTGCGTGAATTGGGCGTGACGTTAGGATTGCCCGCTGAAATGGTCTTCCGTCATCCGTTCCCGGGTCCGGGTTTGGGTGTTCGCATCTTGGGTGAAGTCAAGAAAGAATACGCGGACCTTTTGCGTGAAGCCGATGCCATCTTCATTGAAGAATTGCGCAATGCCGGTCTTTATGACAAGGTTAGCCAAGCCTTTGTGGTGTTCTTACCTGTTAAGAGCGTGGGCGTGATGGGCGACGGTCGCACCTATGAATGGGTGGTGAGCTTGCGCTCGGTTGAAACGAGCGACTTCATGACTGCTCACTGGTCTCATTTGCCTTATGATCTCTTGGGCAAGGTCAGTAACCGCATCATCAATGAAGTGCGTGGCATCAACCGTGTCTGCTATGACATCAGCGGTAAGCCTCCTGCCACGATTGAGTGGGAATAACTAAATTTGACCGGTAAAGCGATTTTCGTTTTACCGGTTTTTTTTGCGAATTCAAAGTTAGTTTGTTTTATGGTTACGATTTAGTGTATATCCTAAAAAGCATTCCCAAACTTTTGTTGCTTGATTTTTTTTTAATTTCCTAATACACTAAAACATCAAAAAATTTTGATGTGAGAAGGTTATGGATCAAAGTGTAGAAGACGCCAAGGTGTTTAAGGCATTGTCTGATCCTAAACGGCTGGCTATTTTGCGGCAATTACGAAGTGGTGAGAAGTGTGCGTGTGTTTTACTGGAGCCGATGGATTTAACTCAATCGGGTTTGTCGTATCACATGAAAATACTTTGTGACTCAGGACTTGTGGTTTGTCGGCAAGAGGGCAAGTGGACACATTATCGGATCAGTGAATCGGGAAAGACTCTGGCGCTGGCAAGGTTGAGTGCAGTTCTTTCAACAGACTCTAAACAGAGCTCTGATCGTTGCTCTTGTGAGTGATAAACGCCATCATTTGTTGTGGCGTTTATTTGAATCAAATAGATCAAAAATTTTTGATATGTTATATTTAATGAAGGTTGATTCATGGAAATGTGGCAATTTTTTCAAGATGAGATTTTGGGCATGAAATGGCTCAATGAGCTCATTGGTCAAGGACTAGTAATTTTAGGGATTGATATTAACGACCGATTGGGAGGTAGTATTCAGTTTTTTTTATACGATGTGATAAAAATAACACTTTTACTTTGCGTGCTCATTTTTCTTATTTCGTATATTCAGAGTTACTTTCCACCGGAGCGCAGTAAAAGAATTTTAGGACAATATCGTGGTATTACTGCGAATATTGTTTCAGCACTGCTTGGAACGGTAACCCCATTTTGCTCTTGTTCATCGATTCCTTTATTTATTGGCTTTACCAGTGCTGGGCTGCCGTTAGGGGCAACTTTTTCCTTTTTGATTTCATCTCCAATGGTTGATCTAGGTAGTTTGTTGCTGCTAACAAGTATTTTCGGCGTGAAGATTGCTGTTGCTTATGTATTCATAGGGCTAATCATTGCTGTTGCAGGGGGCACTTTTATTGAACGTATGCATATGGAAAAATATGTTGAAAGCTTTATTTTCTCAGCCCCACATATCAACATTGAATCACCGAATTTAACCTGGCTCGAGCGTATCAACTATGCAAAGGAACAGGTTGGCAATACTTTTAGAAAGGTTTTTATTTACATCTTAGTTGGGGTTGGAATTGGTGCAGTGATCCATAATTGGATTCCTGAAGACTGGATTTCGAAAATATTAGGTAGTGAAAACCCCTTCGGTGTGTTGTTAGCGACATTAGTGGGCATCCCCATGTATGCCGATATTTTTGGCACGATTCCTGTGGCTGAAGCGCTATTGGATAAGGGGGCACAACTGGGCACGATTTTATCTTTCATGATGGCTGTCACTACGTTGAGTTTGCCTTCTATCGTCATGTTGCGTAAAGCCGTTAAACCGAGACTGTTGGCTTTGTTTATTGGTATTTGCACAATCGGAATCATTTTAATGGGCTATTTGTTTAATAGTCTTCAATTTGTTTTTCTTTAATTAAGGAGGAATAAAAATGGGATTTTTTAGCAGAAATAAAAAAGAGGAAAAGACTTGTTGCTGTGGCAATTGTGGCTCAGTCGAAGAAATGGTCAAAGCACAAGAGTTAAGCTCTTCATTAGGCATCAAAGTGTTGGGCTCTGGTTGCTCCAAATGTAATGCGTTAGAACATTCAACTCGAGAAGCATTAGAAGAACTTGGTATGCCGACCGATATTGAGCATGTGACCGATTTCGTGAAAATTGCGGCTTATGGTGTAATGACAACACCCGCATTGGTGGTTGATGGTCAGGTTGTTTCTTATGGGAAGGTTTTAAGTAAAGACGAAGCTAAGACGTTGATTCAGAAGGTTAGAGGATAACTCATGAACCAAAAGCCCAAAGTAGCATTCGTTTGTGTACATAATGCTTGTCGAAGCCAGATTGCGCAAGCATTAGGACAGTTGTTGGCATCGGATATATTTGAGAGCTATTCTGCCGGAACATATGCTGTCACGGAGATTAACTCGGATGCAGTGCGGCTCTTGAAGCAGTATTATGGTATAGATATATCAAAAACACAGTACAGCAAATCGTTATCGAAAATTCCTTCTGTTGATATTGTTATCACGATGGGTTGCCAAGTATCTTGTCCCTCGTTGCCGTGTCGTTATCGAGAAGACTGGGGCTTAGATGATCCTACCGATAAATCAGAGGAGTATTTTGTAGAAACAATCAAAACAATCGAGAAAAAAATTTGTGAACTAAAAAATCGGATCAAAAACGGACTGATCTAGTCAAATGAGTGACGGTATTTTTGATAAATATCCGCCGCTCTAGACCTAGAAAAAAGAAAATGATTTCTGGGGTACTTATTCAAAATCAATTAATTTTTGTATTTTCACATTTTTGTGAGTTTTACCGTCAGTCCTTTATGGTTTGCATTGTTTGGGTTCGTTTCTTTAAGCTCAACGAGAAGTGAATTTTGTTCCGCTAACGTTTTCACAATCGCCAGCCCCAATCCTGTGCCTGTGGTATTGGTACCGAGTACTCGATAGAAAGGATCAAACACTCGTTGACGATTTTCCGGTGCGATGCCAATACCGGTATCCGCTACACTTAATGTAAATGGTGTTAAGTTTTCCAATTGTATGGTGACTCGAGCGTTCTGAGGACTGTAGCGGATGGCGTTTTCCAATAGATTTCTCAAAATTGTATAAAGATCATCTCGGTTGACAGGGATTTGTAGATTTGTTTGATTGGTTAAACAATCAAGGCCTTCGGTGGCAATATCTATATTTTTTTGATCGGCTTCTGTTATGACATTTTCAATCGCTTCAGATAATGTGCTGATCAATTCTTCGGCGGTGCATACGCGCTCAAAATCAGACAGTTTGCTTTTTGCTTGAGCACGTTTAAAACTCAATAGCTGAGAGACGAGATGCGCTGTACGATCAATGCTACTGCGAAGCTCATGAACTTGATCTCGGAGGGCATTGTCTTTGATGCTTCTCTCAAGTCGCTCTGCTTGAAGCGATAATGCAGCTAAGGGGGAGCGCAATTCATGAGCGGCATCGGCTGTAAAGCGAGATTCTTGTTCGCGAAGTTCGTTAATCTTGACTAAGACGCTATTGAATGCATTGATTAGCGGAAGTAATTCAGAAGGAAGGCCGTCCGAGGCAATGGGCTTCATATCGTTGGGATCTCTCTGATAAAGAGATCGGGCAAACTCAGCCACTGGACGAGTCGAAATCCAAAAAATGGTTCCAAGTGTGATAAATAAAATTGTAGTCAGAACTAATAGAGGAATGACTGCAGCAATAGCAGAAGCCGTCGCCATGTCACGAATCTCATCGCTACGTTGTGCTACCGCAATGTGAGTGCCTCGAGATAGGGTCTTTAACACCAAGCGATAGTCTTTGCCTGAGATAGTAAGAGTTTGAGCTCCGTCATGCAGGTCTTGGTCAAACACTACCCTCATTGCACGACCACCGCCATGAAGTGTTCTCACTAGTATTGTCGAACCCGCTTTAGCCGTTGATTGAGCAGACTCCTCGTCAACGATAAACCAATCTTCAAACTGCTCATCGTCCATCCAAAGTGCATCAGGGTGACGAGATGAAACATCGACTCTAGCTAAAAGTCCAACAACTTCTTCCAGTTGATCATCCTGATTGTCCCGTGCCTCATCATAAGTGACGACAAAAAGAGTTATCGCTGATAAAGTCGAGAGAATTATTCCGATGGACAATCCCCAAACAAGCACCCGACGTGTCAGACTGTACGATCCAAGTTTCATCAATTAGCTCCTTTAGGGACCATCCATCCAAGCCCGCGAATGTTTTTAATGACCTCTGAACCAAGCTTTTTACGAAGTGCGTGAATAAGAAATTCTATGGCGTTACTTTCGGGTTCCTCTCCAGGTTCATAAATACTTTCTTCTAATTGTCTGCGCGAATAAATGGCACCGGGTCGGGTCAGTAGCGTTGCTAACAGTGAATATTCTCGTCTAGATAAAGTTATTGGCTTATCTTGACCCACAACAGACACAGTTTTATCAACTACATTGAGTGAAATGATGCCATTGGTGAGAGTGCGTTCAGTTGATAAATTTTTACGTCGAAGGACAGCGCGCATTCGAGCAAGTAATTCACTCATATGAAATGGTTTTACGATATAGTCATCGGCACCGGCATCTAAACCGTCTAAACGGTCCTGTAGTGCATCTCGCGCCGTCATAATAATGATCGGTGTATTTGTTTCTTTCGCATGAGCGCGAAACGTTTTCAATACACTCATACCGTCAAGTCCCGGCAAGCCTAAATCAAGTAGTACAAAGCCATATTCGTTAACCGATAGCATCATTAAAGCGTCACGTCCGTCGGCCACATGTTCGACGGTGTAGAGTTCATCGGTCAAGGCGGCTTTGACTGCTTGAGCAATCATGGCATCATCTTCAACTAATAACACACGCATTAACAGTATTCCTTTTTCTAAGAATACTGTCATTGTATCGCTGGCAAAAAACGGTTGCGGCACTTTTGCATTTAGTTTCGATGACTTAGCAATAGCTAAGTTTCGACTATATTTTCACTAAGTTTGGCCCGATAAACTGAGCATCAAAGAAAAGACGATTTAACTATTTAAAGGAGTTTATGATGAGAAAGACATGGATTGCCGCTACGATGTGTGCTCTCATGGTTCCAGGTTTCGCATTAGCACAATCGCCGAAAGGATTTGATCGTCCGACAGGTAAACCGCAAGGTTTCGAGCTCTCTACGATTACCTCAGTGGCTGAGATTAAGAAAAACGGTCATGATGATCAGCTTGTGCAATTGCGCGGTCGTTTTATTCGCCAAATATCCAGCGATAAATATGAATTCGTGGATGAAAAAGGTGGCAAAATTGTTGCCGAACTTGATGATGACTATAACTGGTCGCATGTGGTGAAGGATCAACCGATGGAAATTTTAGCTGAAATTGATAAGAATCATTTCAGAGATCCGGAGCTGGAAGTCATTGAGGCTCGAAACATGAGTAAGTAAACGAATAGTTTAATTGACGATGAGAGAACTCTTTCGGGAGTTCTCTTTGCATGACTCGGAAGGGGAACGAGATGAAATTTGACATTACCGGTGGTATCGATCCACTTTTGACTGTGACGCTCGAAAAAGGTGAGAAAGTTTTGGCCGAAAGCAATGCAATGGTTGCTATGGACGGCAATTTAAAGCTTGAGGGTAAGAGTCGTGGTGGCATTATGAAGTCACTGGCACGTAAGTTTTTAAATGATGAGACATTTTTTCAACAGTATATTGAAGCAGATAAGGGAGCAGGTGTTGCGCTTCTCGCACCTAATATTCCGGGAGATATTCGTATCCTAGAGGTCGGTCAACGTCAATATATGATTTCTGACGGAGCATTTTTAGCGGCAGAACCCGGAGTAACGCTTGGTGTTAAAAGTCAAGGATTAGGTCGAGCTCTGTTAGGCGACTCAGGCGGTTTTTTCGTGATGGCGACACAGGGCAATGGTTGTGTTGCCGTCAGCGGTTTTGGGAGTGTTCGCGAATTAGAGGTCACATCCGACAAGCCGTTGATTGTCGATAACGGCCATTTGGTAGCTTGGGATGCAGAATTGGATTATGAGTTAAGTATCAATACTGCCCGTACAGGTCTTTTGGGGAAACTTGTTAATAGTCAAATTACGGGTGAAGGCATCGTGTTGAAGTTCCGCGGTGAAGGGAAAGTTCTTGTCTGTTCGAGAAACAAAGGCGGATTTTTGGACTGGATTTTTGCTAATAGCCCTACCGCCAATGCCACTCAAAATAACTGACAGTCAGTCAACACTTAAAGCTTGAGGTCGCGAATAGTAGCACCATCCGTGACTTCAAGCGGCTTGTGAATTCTTACGGGTTGCTTGAAATCGATCGTTTTTAAATCGATACGCCGAATTTGACTGTCATCGTGCGTTCTAAAGTAAAAGACTTTGTTAGTTAGGTCTGAGCCACTTGTCCACTGAACGGCACTTAGTAAAGGTGTTTTTGTTTTCGTGTCAGGCAATTCCAGTCCAATCGGAATTTCAAATGCGTTCAAAATCTTAAATGCGTAGAGCACCGTTTCATCGGTTGTCAAGGCTTCTGGCATTGAGTTTTGCATCAAAGCAGCACGTACAAAACGAGAGGGGGGAGTGATGTCGCCGGGCAGTCCCATAAGGCCGGCTCCTGCACCAAAGGCCTTCAGTTGAACCTTTCCCCACTCAGTGGCTGTTGCGGAGCCCGTTTTGAGATTGACGTAGTTATTGAGATTTGTCATCTGCCACTTAAAGTCTGGCGAATTGGTTAAAACGCCAACTGGGTTATCCATCACCGTCAGTTTGCCGTCAATCGCCTCAATCACGATCTGTGCCCCCGTCGCATCGAGTACTCGAAAATGCACGGTTCCGGCTCCTTTAACGGAGCTTTGAAGTCTGACGTTTTGAAGGGCATGTTTGACTTCAGCGACGTTTGAGAAATTGCCCAAAAGCCAACTGACAAGTTGCATATCGCCGATCACGACTTCGCCCTTTTTAGCCGTTCCATAGTCGCCGTATCCCGGAAAGAAGAATAATCCCGCAGAAAGCCCTTTTTCGTTTAGCCCTTCGACAACGAAGTCGGTATTTTCAATGGCAATGCCGACGTAACCGTAGGTATTGGTTGTAACATGAGCCACGGTAGGGGAATTGGGGACCGCAGAGCGGCCGACGGAGACGAGTTCGCTATTGAGTTTGGACTCTCCCCACTCAATCGTGCGAGCGGTCACGAAAGCGGAGTCCGAAGAGGTTAGTGTAATACCCGTACAGGCCACTGCCGGCGTCAAGAGCGGCGCGACAAATAGTGTTGTGACAATCGCAGTTGTCAACAAAGAATGTTTTTTCATTACAAATTTTCCAAAAAAGAAAGGGAAAGAAAACGAATTGGAATCGAGCGGCGCAGAAGGAGTCGAGTCAGTCGAAGCGAGTGCGGACGCACAAATACAATGTCTATATTGGCTACCATACGCGCTTTCAGAGTAAATTGCGCCAAGAGGGCCGGTTCAGTTGTGAGCGTATGTGTCTAAGGTGGTTGCAGAGTCTGCAATGTTCATTTTTACGGTGAAATTTCAATGACTTTTTGGCCAATACTTTGTTGCATTCAACACGGCTAAAATACTTATTTTCAGTTTTTAGGAAGATTTTTCTTTTTGTATAATGAGAATCATTCTTTGAAGGATGATATGAAACTGACTTTGAAGTGGTTTGAGCTAGCGCTCTTGCCGACACTGGTATTAATTCTTTGGGCTTTGGCGGCGATGTGGGGAACCGTGTCGCCTATTTTGCTGCCTGCGCCAAGCGCCGTTATCGATAGTGCCTGTGGGCTTTTTGCGAGCGGGGAGCTTTGGCATCACATTGTCTCTAGTGCCAAGCGCACGTTAAGCGGATTTGCCTTGGCCGCGGTATTTGGCATCTTATTAGCCTTTTTATTTTCGCAATCGGCTCGAGCCAAAAATCTCGGCTACATTCTCATTGAAGCGATGCGTGTGACGCCACCTTTGGCGTTGATTCCGCTTTTGATTCTATGGTTGGGCATTGAAGAAGCGCCCAAGATTGCCATTGTTTTTCTCTCGAGCTTTTTCCCGATTTATTTAAATGCATTAACGGCCATTGAGTCGATCGAGCATAAGCTCAAAGAGGTGGCAAAGATTTTGCAATTTTCCCGTTGGGAAATGTTCCGATTGTTGACGGTGCCGGCGGCTCTGCCAGGCATTTTGACCGGTCTTCGTGTGGGGTTTGGCTACAGCTGGCGAGCCTTGGTGGGCGCAGAACTTATCGCAGCGTCCACCGGCCTTGGTTTCATGATCAGCGAAGCGGGCGAATTTTCCAAGACAAGTGTCGTCTTTGTGGGCATTCTCACCATTGTTGTGATCGGCGTTTTGGCTGACTTGTTGCTCTCCTTCTTAATCAAGCGTTTTGCTAAATACTTTGCAATGTGAGGGCCGTCATGATCAGTATCCGTTGTGAACATTTAACAAAAACGTTTGAAGGCTCAAGCACCATTGTTAAGCCCGTTGATGATTTAACGCTTGAGTTTGAAGCCGGCCGAATTTCAGCCATCATCGGCGAAAGCGGTTGTGGAAAGACAACACTCTTGCGCTTGATTGCGGGATTGGAAACGGCCGATAGCGGCAAAATCATTTTCGGTCAATTGCACAGAGCTCCTGTCATTTCAATGGTGTTTCAAGAGCCGCGACTATTTCCTTGGTTTACCGTTGAACAAAACATTGCGCTTTCAGTCAGACATTTGCCGAGCACAGAGCAACGCGAGAAAGTTGAAAATGTGCTTGAACTCGTGGGGTTAAAAGCCTTCAGAGAGGCCTTGCCCGGAGAGCTCTCGGGCGGTATGGCGCAGCGCGTGGGGTTGGCTCGAGCCCTTTGTCCGTCGCCGGATATTTTGCTTTTAGATGAAGCTTTCAGTGGCTTAGATGCTTTAACTCGCCGTCGCATTTACGGTGAATTCATCCGCATTCACCAAAAGGCCCCCATCACGACGATTTTGGTCACGCACGATGTGACCGAGGCCGTGCTTTTATCGTCCAAGGTTTACCGATTTGCCGAGGGGCGTTGCCGGCAGCAATTTAGTGTTGATTTTGACTACCCGAGAAGCCTTGCAACCGAGGGGCTCGGGGAGTTGTCAGAGACCATTTTGGATCAGTTTTTACACACCAGAAAGGAAGAAAAATGAAATTGAAGTTTGCTTTGGCAGGCGTGCTCGTTGCCGCTTGCGGTTTGGTTCAAGCCGCCCAAATGCCCAAAGAAATTAATATCGCTTATGTGAAGGCGCCTTTTAATCTCCAAAACATGGTGATGAAGGATCAGGCCCGTTTAGAAAAAGCGTTTGAGAAGTATGGCACGACTGTGCGTTGGCACACGATTACTTCGGGTGCTAAACAAGCTCAAGCCATGGCTGCAGGCTCCTTGGACTTCTCGGCTGTGATGAATACGGCCTCGCTTTTGTCCACGAACGGCGCAGGCAATCCGGTCTTAGTGGCCAACGGCGTGGCTCACCCGTCGGATAACTTCGCCTTGGTCGGCAAACCCGGTGCCAAGATGAGCGTCAAGGATTTAAAGGGTAAGAAAGTGGCCGGTCCTCGCGGAACCGTTTTGCATCAAGTCTTGATCGCTGCTTTGCAAAAAGAGGGCATGAGCATTAAAGATGTGGAATTTTTGGCCATGGACTTGCCGGCAGCTCAATCGGCTCTTTTAAGTGGCAACGTTGATGCTGCACTTCAAGCCGCTAGCGGCGTAATTAAAGCCGAAGAGGCCGGCTGCAAAGTCATTACGACTGCCAAGGGCTTGGTGAACGTCAACCTCGTGCTGACTGTTCGTAAGGCTTTTGCTGATCAATATCCTGATGCGGTAAAGGAAGTCGTGCGTGTGCAACGCGAAACACTCCAATGGATCAATGAAAACAAGAAGGCCGCCATTGAACTTGGTGCCAAAGAACACGGCATCAGCTACAAGGACGCTGAAACGTTGGCCAAATGGTCTAACTTCTACGATGTTGTCACAGAAGAAGACATCAAGGGCTTGGATGTTGATCAAAAGTTCTTGATTGAAAACAATCTCATGCAAAAGGCTGTTGATGTCAACGCCTTGGTGCTTCCCGTTGCTCGTCAATAAGGAGATTTCATGCATTACGCCACTCCACAAACGGTTTGTGTTCGTGACGAAGAAGGCGTGATGGCCTTCAATCGTGAAGATCTTTTGCGCTATTCCGGTCTGGGGCATTTGATTGCCAGCGCTCTTGTTTTGCGACTTTTTCAAGAGGCCTTTGCTCGTTTGTCACCCCAAGAGCCTCCGATGAGAACCGACATTCGAGTGCTCTCGGCTTTTCCCGGTTTGGGGGTGAGAGATCACGTTGAGCTTGTGACTCGTGCCATTACCGATGGTCGTTTTGTCTTGGATACCGATGCCGGTCCTAAAGAAGCTCCGCGCTCGGCTATCGGCGGCAGAATGTACTTCGAAGTCGCTGTCAAGGATCGCGCAGTGAGTTTTGTGCTCAATCCGGAGATTTTTGATGAGCACTGGTGCGAGCAAGTTGCGCGTTTTCAAAAAGGGCAAAACTGCACTCGTGAAGAGCATGCTCAATATGTGGCCTACAAATACCAATTTGTCGGTCAGGTGCTCACGCGTGATGATGTCTTTGCCAAAGTCGAAGAAATCGATGCGACTGCCTTGATAGAACGCACAACGCGTTAATTTGTCGGCAATCGAATAAACCCACTGAGAGGACTCTGAGAGAGTTTTTCAGTGGGTTTTGTTTTGCATCAGAAAAGCGAAGAAAAAGCGTGTCTTTGTAACGGGTGACAAAGGTGATGTGGCGTTTGCTTAACTGTCTGTACCAGCGAAAGTCGTAATAGCCGCGATAAATAGCCAAAATGCAGTTTTGAGGTATGTCTACCAGAGTTCGTGCCGCGTTAATA
>ERZ791802.303-NODE-303-length-55476-cov-6.710651_pt1 | contig 55476 bp, 42 predicted proteins | sample MGYA00510308_ERZ791802 | MGnify/ENA primary metagenome ERZ791802 (study PRJEB30046, sample SAMN00792028) | human gut metagenome | study: EMG produced TPA metagenomics assembly of the A metagenome-wide association study of gut microbiota in type 2...
TGAATGATTTGCGCACAGTCGGGGCAGTGAAAACCAGACAGAGATATAGGGAGAACGGAGGATACTCGTCTCTCCTTTTTGCTCTAAAGGACAGTAGGTAACACAATATGCATCTGTGCTGTTCGGGCGATTTCGGACATTCTGGGCTGGGCATAGGGAAAAAGACAAGGCGAAGGAGAGGCTATCGCCTGGGTCAATCTCTGCAAAGCACTGCCGAATCAACATCTCGGCTGTGTCCTCGGACATCATACTGCTGTCTGGGCAGATGCGGTTTTGCAGTTCGTCCCGGTAGAAGCAGTATTGGCAGCGCATATTGCAGAAGCCGGAGGCGGGCTTTACCAATAGCTGGAGCTGCCTCATAGAGTATCCGTATGCTTCAGCACGGTCAGCGGCGGTCTGCCCACAATGAGGGACGTTCCGTCCGTATAGCCCTCTTCCCGGCCTTTCAGCGCTTCAATCAGCTTTTCTCTCAGCAAGGCCACCCGCTGGGGATGCTCTGCCAGTACGTTTTTTGTCTCATGGGGGTCTTCGCGCAGGTTAAAATACAGCTCTTTCCCCGTCTGGGAGTACCAGATGTATTTGTCGTCCTTCGCTACGATGAAGTGCATGGAGTCCTGCCCCAGGGTGTGTTCTCCGTGGAGGTATTCCCGGCCTACCGGGTGCAGGAGGCTCTTTCCGTCCACTGTCTCGGGGATCGGCGCGCCTGCCAGCTCCAGGAGGGTGGGCATCACATCCCGCAGTTCTGCCAGGTCGCTGCGGACGGTGCCGTGCTTACCCACATATCGCTCCGACCCAGATAGGAACAGCGGCACATGAATGCTGCCCTGGAAGGGCTTCGCCTTCTGGAACATCAGGTGATCCCCCAGCATCTCCCCGTGGTCGGATACAAAGAGGATCACCGTATTGTCCATGAGCTGCTGCTCTACCAATGCGGAGATCAGCCGCCCGATCTGGTGATCCATATGGGTGATGGCGGCGTAGTAGCCTGCCCGCAGCTGGTGAACATAGCTTTCGTCCGAGGGGCAGGACTGGGCATGGTAGCTGTGGCCGTCCCGGCGCCAGCGCTCGGTATCATTCCAGTCTCCCCGCCAGGGCGCGGCCAGGGGACGATCCTTATACAGGTTCAAATAGTATTCCGGGGCGTCCAGAGGAGGATGGGGGCGCACAAAGCTGGCCATCAGGAAAAAAGGCTGGGACCGATCCCGACGGCGCAGAAAATCCAGACATTCACTGGCGACCCAGTTGGTGGGATGGTATTTTTCTTCGTACATCCAGGGTCGCACCACCCAACTGTTGCAGTCCAGCCCCGTATCCACCGGGTCTGCGTCTGCGCCCAGCTGCTGCTTGAGCCACCAATAGTAATCATCTGCCACCCGCTGATCTTCATAGCTGGGGGTGTCGGGTCTGCGGTAGGCGTGCAGATACCCGTCGTGGAGCCGCACATTGTGGAAGCCCAGGTTGCTCCGCAGAGGGTGAACGTGCATTTTGCCCACGCACTGGGTATAATAGCCCGCCTTGCTCAACTCCCCTGCCAGAGTGTGGGCATAATTCCAGGGCACCAGATCCTCATAGCCCACCCGCCCCGTGTGAGACTGAGACATACCGGTATAAAGGGTCGCCCGTGCCGGAACGCAGGTGGGACAGACGGAATAGGCGTTGGAATACCGCATGCCCTCCGCGGCCAGTGCGTCCAGAAAGGGTGTTTTGACATCCGGATGCCCGGCAATGCCCAGGCAGTCGCCCCGGAGCTGGTCTGCCATCAGCAGAATGATGTTGGGTCGTTGCTCCAAAAGAATCCTCTCCTTTCAGTTTCCGGGAAAACAGGACGGCGCGGTGATACCGCGCCGTCCTGGAAAATCAGATCTCGTACCAGCGAATCTCGTTCGCTTCCAGATGGAGGTCGAAGGAGCCGCTGTCCGTGTATACGGTGGTGTCCTGGGGGGCGTAGGTGTTGTTGACCACGCAGTATTTTCCGTTCTTTACAAAGGCATGAACCTCAACGTTGTAATTGCTAGAGTACCATTTGTAAAGCGCGTCTTCCCCGTGGGCAGCCCACAGGATGGCACGGTAGAGCAGGCGGCTGTTGGCGAAGCTGTAAGGCAGGCCGGAGATATACACGCCCCGCCCCCGGCCGCATTCGTTGGCTGCCAGCTGTACCTCTTTGTCCCGCTGGATCAGAACCTCTGCGCCATCCAGGGCATAAATGCTCTTCTTGCCCTCGCCGAAGTCCACGGTGTCCCCTGCATCCGCCAGGATGAAGTGATCCCGGTGCTCTTCCCAGTTGTACTTGTCGTAATTCAAGGTGAAGCCCGTCTCCTTCTCCACGCCCAGCTCGGAGGCCAGCTGCAAATAGCGCCCCTGGTACTGGTGACCGGCGGGTTCGCCGATGCCGATGATGCCGCCGCCCCGGCGGACAAAGCGGTGGATGGCGCTGGAAATTCTGGGATCCTCCCATTCTGCGCCGCCGGTGTGGGCGGTATCGCCGTTGCCCACGTTGATGATCACGTCGATGGGATCCAGCACGGCGGGATCCTCCCGGATGTCGTCAAAGGAGATGAATTTCACGTCAAAGGGCGCACCGGACAGTGCCTCAATGACCCCGGCGTAGGAATAGTTCTGCTTCTGATACAACGCATGGTGAACCATATGGCAGCCCCAGGAGCGCATTTTTCCCCAGCAGTTCAGCACGGCCACCGTCTTGACACAGTAGGGCGTGGTGCCCTTGATGTTGACGTACAGCTGCCGGAACTCGTTGCAGACGGACTCGATATAGTCCACAAACTCCGGGAACTCCAGAGCCAGCTTCAGATAGCCGCCGTAGCCGATACGGTCGATGGGCTTCCGGAGAATGGCCCGCCGGGCGGTGACCCAGTTCTCCTTGGCTTCCTTTACGGGATCGCCGCCCTCGTGGAAGGTGTCCGGGAAGAAATAGGGCAGGAACCGCCCCTCGGTGTACCTGACGCCGGAGATGTCGGAAATCAGCCGCAACGTAGAGCCGTTGCCCACGGAGCCGACCACCGCGTCCACGCCGATGGTTTTCCACTCGTCCATAAACGGCTCCGTGCCGATCCAGTGGTCGCCCAGGAACATCATGGCTTCCAGCCCGTATTCGTGGGTGATATCCACCATCTCCTTGCAGAGTCTGGCCACCTCCCGGCGCTGGAAGGCCTGGAAATCCCTGTATTCTTTGGAGGGAATCCGGTACTGGTTGTTGTGATAGCCCTGATCCACAATGAATTCGGGGCGGAACTTGTAGCCGGCTTCCTTCTCAAACTGCTCCAGAATACAGGGGGACACGGAGGAGGAATAGCCGTACCAGTCCACGAACTTCTCCCGCCGCAGCTCGTCGAACACCAGCGTGAACTGGTGGAAGAAGGTGGTATAGCGGATGACGTTCACATAGGGATGCTCCTGAATGAATTTCCGCAGCCGCTCCATGGTGAATTTATGGGTTTTCGGCTGGCGCACATCAAAGGTGACCTGGTGCTCGAAGTTCTGCCAGCCGTTCGTCACCGCGTTGTACATATGCACCGGATCCCAGATGATATAGGCCAGGAACGCTACGGTGTAGTTGTGATAAGGCGCCGGCTCCGGGATCACCACGCAGCCGGTATCCCCGTCATAGTCCCAGGCATCCGGGCTTAACGGCTCCCCGGTGGTGCGATCCATGACCTCCCACCAGCGCTTGATATCGTCCCGGGTGTTGACTTCCATCATCTCTCTGGAAATGCCCTTCATCAGCTCAATGGAAAGCGGCCCTTCCTCAGCGGTGTGGAAGGGGGTCATGAGATAGCTCTGCTGGACCTCGTCGGGATTAGCCTTCGCCCAGGCGTTGTCCTTCCGGGTGGTGTAGTAGGTGGAATAGATTTTGGCGTTCTGGCCTTGCAGTTCTGTGGGGAAATCCGTGCCGTCACAGTCCCGGATGGCGTCGGCACCCCACTTTTTCAGAATTTCTAGGGTTTCCGGCACAACATCCAGGTCCGTCGGGATCGTGACACGGCCAAAGGATTGCTTGTTCATACGGAATTCCTCCATATTTGTGTTGTAGTTTCTCCCTGCCTCAGAGAGATGATTTTATTGGTATTTTGGAGATGCCAGCTTCCCTCCTGCCGGGCATACATTGTCACTGTAGTGACACCGTTTTTCATTTCTGCCGAAAGGAGCAGCCCGTTTTCTCCGCACAGTCCGGAAAAGGACAGTGCATTCCAATGCTTCGGAACAGCTGGAAATACCTCGATTTCTCCGCCTTGGCTGTACAGGAGCATTTCACTGACGGCCTGAACTGCCAACATATTGGCTTCCAGCGTAAATGGGCGGTAATGGAAATTGCTGAGCCCCAGCTTTCTGTAATCTCCGTTGAGATGAAAACCGTTCGGGCTGAGGAATCCTCTTGAAAAGTCCAGAAGGGCTTTTTCTGCACCGGCGCCGTCTTTCTGTATGATTTTCAGCAAGGCGTACCAGACAAAGGAAAAGCCGACCCACTGACTGGTGCCGAGGGATTCCAGCCGGGAAATGGTGTTGTTGATGATGTTTTCATTTTCCGGTGTGCCAGGTGCGATCTGGCGAAGCGGGTAGACGGACATGGCGTGGGAAAAATGGCGGTGGCTTTCCTGAATGGACAGGTTTTTCCCAATCATCAGGGTTCCGTCTTCTTCCGTCAGCGGCATGGGCAGAAGCGCAAGCTGCCCTGCCCAGTATTCCTCCGGCTCGTGCAGAACCCTTGCCATCTTCAGGAGCGTTTCGTATAAATACCGCAGAAGTGCCAGATCATAGTTGCTGTCAGGTGTCAGCCATGACGCAGGGGAATCATCGTTGATTTCCGGCGAGGAAGAAAGGGGCAGACAGAGACAGCCGTTTTCGTCCGCAGTCAGGAGACTCCCGATGCAGCGTTCACAATCCAAAAACACAGGCCATACCCGGTGACGGAGGAAATCCGGATCCCCGGTGATCCGGTAATGCTCATAAAACAGTTGGCAAAGCCAGACCGTGTTGGTAGGAGAAAGGGAGTACATCGGCCAGCCGCCCAATGGGCTGCCGTCCAATGCCATCACGCCGGGAAAACAGATCCCCTCCGTCCCATAGAACGCTTTGGCAAACCGTCTTGCCGCAGGCAGAAGCTGCCACAGATATTCCAGAAACGCAGAGCCCTGAGAATGGTGATTTGCAGTCAGATATCCGGAGTAGGTGAACTGCGTGTTCAGGTCGTTGTGGTAGTCCCCTTTCCATGGGGGAAGGGCATTCTGGTCTGCCGTCCACACGCCCTGCAGCGGCATGGGGGCTTCTCCCAGCCGGGAACCTGAACCCAAAAGGTAATTCCCACGATACCAGATCTGTTCCAACGCCTCGCTGGGGATGGAAATGCCGCTTTTACGCCAGTAGTCTGACCACCATGCTTCATGGGCTTTTCGCAGAGCCGCCCAATCGGCCTGATACAGAAGTGTACGGCATTGCCGCAGCAGGTCATCGCCCTGAGCTCCATCCGCCGCTGTGATGAGAAATACGGTTTTGCCTTCTGTCACGATTTTTCGTGTCAGGACACAATAGCAGCGGTCGTCGGAAATTTCCTGTAAAAACCCATCCGCAAGCAATACGGGAGCCGGATAGTTCAGCTCTGCCAGAGCCCGGCAAAGATGATCCTGAAATGGATTTTCGGTTTGCCCGTATGCAGGGGGATGCATGGCGAGGGACAGGTACGCCGGTGTTTCTGCTTCCAGCACCAGAAGGGGAGCGGCCGCCGCCATCCATACGTTCAGAGAACCATCCTCCCAGCAGATCGATGCTGTTGCATCCGGCAGGGACAGCTCTGCGTCATAGGGCATTTCCGGCAGCCCGGAAAGCGTCACTGCGCCTACCGGGAGCTTGGTGGGTGTGGCATAGCTGTAGGGGGCATCAAACAAAGCTTTCAGCGCACCCCACTTCTGTTCCGCCACATAGCGGCACATGGTTTCGCAGGTGAAATCAGTGCGCAATGTTTCCGGCGCAGGGGTGAGATCCCATAATCCTGCTTTGTCGAGGGAAAAACGCAGATTTTCCAGCGGCCCCCAAACAAGACAGCCCAGTGCGCCGTTTCCAAGGGGCAGACCCTCATCCCATGAGGGAATCGGGCCATGCAGATGCAAATTGTCAGACGCTTTCATCATCAGTAATAGGCCGCAAGGCCAATTGCGGCGCGGTCAAAGGTTTTTCTTCCCCGATTTTTCACATCCGGGAAGGGATTGTGGTAGTAGTTTTCAGGAGGGAATTCTCTGCGGTGGAGCAGATACCGCTGACCGGCGTCCGTCATGAAAACCACGGTATCCCTATGCTGTTCAAATGCGATATCGGCGTTTCCGCACCGAATGCCCACGGGGGCATTCCACGGCAGCAACACACGGCATACTCCGGCCTTCGTGCTTACGATGGAAATATAACGGACGTCCCCGTCGGTACATTCGGACGTGACCTGAAAGCCCCCCTCCGCCCACAGTGTGAACATGGCGGTTCGCTTTTGGGGAAGCGCCGGGAATACCCGGATCAGACCGTTCTGAGATTGCAGCAGCATATCCTGCGTTCCGGCGAACAGATTGGCAGCCGCTTCAAAGTAGCAGTGCAGGAACCACTCCGACGGAATTTCTGTCCGGTCTCCAAAGTCCTTTTCATGCATTTTCTCCCATTGGGTTCCTGATATGTTTTCAGGGAGAATCTGGGGACGGTCGATCTGCGACCATTGCTGATTCTGGGTCACATCCGAAAAGTGCATCAGGCCGTTGGGGAAAAGCTGATAAGCGCGGATAAAGCGATGCAGAATCGGCTCCATATCCTCCGTCATCCCCAGCCGGGCGGCGGTTTCCGGAGAAGGGGAGTGTCCGCAGCAGCCAAGTGCGCCGATTCCGTACACATCCCGGTCGAAAATCACTCTTGCGGTGTTCCGCATGACAGCAAATTCCCGCTCCGATTCCTTTCCCAGACCAATCCATTCCCCCGGCCATACCGGGGAAAAGAGGGTTGCGGGGAATGGCGACAGCGGGTATTCTCCGCCGGCATAGGGGACTGTGCGTCCGTCCCAGGAAACGCCTGCCGAGAAAATCTCCAATTCTTCTCCGTTATGAGAAACCGTCTCCGTGGGCAGTGGGGGGAGATGCTCCAGCACATCCCGGTAATGCTCCACGGGAAGCCCCAGAGTATATGCTTCGCTTACATCCATAAGCGCCCGGAGAACAGAACGCAGCAAAACCTGATCGGGCAGAGTCAACGCCAGATTCCAGTAGCTTTCCAGCGGCGTGGAGCCGCCCCGCAGATACAGCTTTCCTTCCCGCTCCTGCATCAGATTCAGATACAGGTCTGCACAGGCGGTCATAACAGGGAGCGCTTTTTCTTTCAGAAAAGCCGTATCCATGGTGTATCGGACATGGCGGTAAAAATCCAGTGCGATCTGAAGACCTACGCTGAGGTTTCTGACGGTGTCCGGCTCTATGGCATTGTAGCCATTCAGATTGGAGATGTCAGAATAAAATGCACCGTCCACACCAAACAGCCGTTTGGCATCCTCCTTTGCGTTTGGGAGCATTCGGTATCGGTAGTTCAGATAGTTTTCCAGCAGTTCGGGATGTCCTGCGGCATGAAGACCCCAGTAGGTCTGCTGGTTGTTCCAGTGGTAAAAATGCCCCCAGTTCCGGCTGTCCCGGAACCACCCCCACAATCCGGCAAAGGTCAGAGGATTTCTGCCCAGACTGCTGCAGCCCAGTTGGTATAGGTGAATATAGTAGAGATTTTCCAGATAATCATTTTCCTGTAAATGGATAAAGGACTGATTCCAGAACGTGCGCCACCGGGCGCGGTGCTTCTCCTGAATACTGTGCTCATCCGCAATCGAATCCAGCGCCAGCATTGCACTCCGGGCAGCATCGTCTGTTTCATCTGCTCTCGCAGCGACATAGAGGGTGAAGGCGTGTTCCGTTTGCCGGGGGAATCTGAACCGCGCCGCATGGGAATTGACGATTTCCGTCGAACCTTGACAGGCGGCCGCCAGTGCTGTTTTGCAGCGTCCCAGATCCTGTGTCACCAGGATCCTGCCGTCATGGGCATGGGTTTTCACGGTGTTTATCCGCTCGTTATGGGTATGAAGGATCTGCTCATAGTGGTGGATGAAATGCGGACTGGGCCATTTGTCTATGAGGATCTCAAGCTCTACTGGCTCATTGCAGCGGATCGAGAATTCCACTGCCAGCACGCTGGGATCCTGAGGGGCGTATACCTTCCATGCGGCGGTGGAAAAGGGCGTTTCTGCGCGGCCGGTGATCTCAGCCGCAGCCAGCATAAGCCGCTGCTCAAACTCTTCCAGATATACCCAATCGAAGATGGGCATGGAGGCGCGGATGCTCAGATGCCCGCAGGAAACCGGGACTGTCTGGTGCTCCTCCGCTTCCCATGCCCAGGCAGACATGGGGCCATCCGGGGCATAATCCAGTGCGTCCGCGTGATTGACGGTCATTTCCAGCCCGTATGCGGACTGGTACAGCAGCCCGCCGGAATCCCCTGTGCCGACGGGCAGCCCGTCGTAAGGTCTCAGGGCAGGACGGCGGTAAACAATGTCATGGCGCTGAAGGTAGGACAGGCGGTCGGCCATAGCGCCGTTTTCATTATAATGAATTGCCTGATACATGGGTTACCTCTCAGAAATCATCCCTTGATGCCGCCGACATTCGTACCATGCAGCAGCTGCTTCTGACCAATGATAAACAGCATGATTGTGGGGATTAAGGCCAGCATCAGCGCTGCAAACAATGCGCCCCAGTCAGTTGCATAACGCTGCTGCTCATACAGGGCGGCAAGGCCGACGGGCATGGTCTTGAGCTCGGGCTTAGTCAGCATGACCAGCGCAACGGGATACTCGTTCCATGCGCTCATGGCAGTAATCATACACACGGTTATGATACCGGGTCTTGCCATGGGGACGACCACATGGCGCAGCACGCCGAAGTTGCCGCAGCCATCCAGCCGCGCGGCCTCTTCGTAGTCCTTCGGAATGGAGCTCATGAAGCCGGACAGCAGAAAAATGGCGAAGGGGAACTGCATGACGGCGTAAAGCACGCCCAGTGCAGTCAGATTGTTCAGCAGCTTCAGATCCTTCATCTGCAAAAACAGGGGGATCATGATGTAGGTGGCCTGAATGAAGATGGCGGCCATATACATTCCGAGGATCTGTCTGGAACCGAAAAACTTATAGCGAACCAGACAGTAAGAGCAGGGAATGACACAGATGACCAGAACGGCGACGCTGATGCCGACGACATAAAAGGAGTTCCAGATATTTGCCAGCAGCTTGGATTTCTCCAGAGCACGCCCATAGTTTGACCATTCCAGATGGGACGGCAGGGAGAAGGCGTCTTCCAGAAACTCTGTATTCGTTTTGAAGGAGGACAGAAGATTCCAGAGCAGGGGGTAGAACATAACAAGCGCCACTGCAAGAAGAAAAATGCGCGTTGCCCACTTGGCGGCTTTTGTCTTCGCCATAGCCAAAGTATTATCCGTCATAGTTAAGCCTCCTCTGCGGCGGAGAGTTTTCTGGAAATTACGGACAGGCCAATGGAAATTGCCAGAGAAAAAACAGCAATTGCCATGCCATAGCCAAAGTTCCCGTTGACAAAGCTCTGATTATACATATATCCCAGCAAGACGGTGGACGCACCGTTCGGGCCGCCGCCGGTCATAACATTGGACAGGATAAAGCTCAGTACCAGCGTACCGGACATTGCCAGAATAAAGGTGATGCCCACAATGTTTTTGATCAGCGGAACCGTGATGCTGATGAACTTGCGGAAGCCGGTGGCGCCGTCCAGTGTTGCAGCCTCGTAGATCTCCGCAGAAATGCCGTCCATTGCGGCAATATGCATAATCATGTAATAGCCGGTTGCCTGCCAGATCAGGGCAACGGCAACACACCAGAGGGCGGTGCGGGAGTCACCCAGCCATGATAAAACATACGCGCTCATGCCCATCTTTTTCATCAGGGAGGTCAGGATACCCATCGTCGGATGGAATACGAACGACCAGATGATACCGACTACGGTCATGGACACGAGGTTGGGAAAATAGAGAACCGTGCGGTACAGCCCCCGCTCCCGGAGCTTGGACTGGTGGATCATGAAAGCAAGGATCAGCGCAAACGCGATCGTTATGACAGGGACGACCAGCAGCAGCTTAAAGGTGTTTCCCAGAGCCTGCAAAAAGGATTTATCGGTGAACAGATAAGCATAATTTTCCAGACCCGCAAATTTGGGATTCAGGCTCAGCGCGGTGGAATCGGTAAGGGAAAGATAGAACGCCCGGACAGCCGGAATGATCGTAAAGAACAGCGTCAGCAGCAGCGCGGGCAGAACGCAGACGCAGATGAAGCCGACAGGCATCCTGCTTTTTCGTTTTAAGGCTTTTCCCGGTTTCTTCGGCATAAATTAACGCTCCTTTCAAAAAATGCCCCGCTGAGTACAGGCTCAGCGGGGCAGGTGATAACCAAGAAACCAGAAGCTTAGCGGTTGGCGTTGACTTCAGCAATGGCCTCTTCGACACCGGCAGCCCAAGCCTCGGGGGTCATGGTGCCGTTCATCACATCAGAAATGGGATTGAAGACCGTGTCAGAGACAACGACCTTGGTTCCGTCGGGAACGGAGGTCCAGCCAAAGACCATGCTCTTACCGGATTCGTAAACGGAGTTCATGTTGTACACGCCTGCGGTCAGGTACTCCTTGCTCCACTCGGCAGCGTTCTTCAGGGCATAGATGCCGCCGGAATACTGGGCAAACAGCTTGACAGACTGCTCGGTGTACAGGAACTTCAGGAATTCTTTGGCCAGTTCGGGGTTCTTGGCGTTGGCGGGAATGGAGAACTGCTCAACGCTGGTCATCACATAAGCCTGATCGCCGGCGTCCAGAACGGGAGCGTGCCACAGACCGAACTCAAAGCCGTCGGCGCGGGGAGCGTCCTTCATCTCGTTTTCCATCCAGGTGCCGTTGGGGATGAACAGAGCCTTGTTCATCATCATCTCAGTCTGGGACTGGGTGTGGTTCAGACCGACGGTGCCCTCCAGCAGATAGCCGCCGGTGGAGATCTTCTGAATGTTCTCCAGCACCTTCAGCACCTCGGGAGAGGAGAAGGAGCCTTCGGTGTAGTTGGCGATCTCGGTCAGAGTGTCAATGCCGGCAGCGGAAGCGATCGCGGGCCACAGCACGGACTCCATGTAGCCGGGGTAAATGCCCTGGTAGGTGAACAGGGCAATGCCCTCTGCCTTGGCCAGATCACCCAGAGCGAAGAAATCGTCCCAGGTTTCAGGCAGTTCCCAGTTGTGCTCCTCGAACAGCGTCTTGTTGTAAACCAGACCCATGGGGGAGGAATTGAAGGGAGCAATGTAGACCTTGCCATCGCCGTAGGGGGAGCACTTGGTGGTCTCCAGAATGCCGTCGTTGACCAGATCCTTCAGGGGGGTGTCGCTTTCCAGACCCGCCTCATTGAAGAAATCGGTCAGATCCAGCAGAGCATGCTCGTTGATCAGGGACAGCAGAACGCCGGTCTGATCGTTGTCGTTGATGGAAATGAAGTCGGGATATTCGCCGGAGATGATCTGGGGGCGGATGATGTCGCCGATGGTGGGGCTGATCTGCATATTTACGGTGACGCCGGGATAGGCAGCCTCGAAAGCGGCGACGATCTCGTTCCAGTAGTCCTGACCATAGCCGCCCTCGAAGATGGCGATGCTCAGTTCCTTGTTTTCAAACTTGTCAGCGGGGTTTGCTACGGCATTATCTTCCTGTGCAGCAGTGGGGGTTGCCTCCTGCTGGGTAGGGGCAGCTGCGGGCTGGGTAGGCTCGTTCTGTGCGCCGCAGCCGGCGAGCATACCGACTACCATCAGCACAGACAGAAGCAGTGCAAGAAACTTTTTCATTGTAAACCTCCTGTTTTTCAGCTTCGGGGGGAAGCTGGTTTATGCGCTTATTATAAAGGAACAGCCGCCGCTGCAACATACAGAAAATTTACAAAAACATAGACGATATTGACTTTCACGCCGAAATGTGCTTTTATAGTAATGACTTTGCATAAATGAACACGGTCTGGAGGCGCTCTGTATGTACGATTCTATCATAAATGTGCTGCGGCGTATCCGCATCCGCCATCGGCTGCTGATATCGTTCCTGCTGCTGTCCCTGATCCCGGCGGTTTTCGTGGGACTGTATGCTTCTTCCATTTACTCCGATGCTATGGACAGCAAGCTCAAGCAGTCCGCCATTCAATCGACATATCTCCTGAATAATTCCTTCACAACGGAGCTGGAGAAATTCCAAAGCTACCTCGATCTGATTTCCACCACGAATATGATCCAGACCGCGCTTCTGGCGTCCATGGAAGAAACCTATATCATCGATGTGGACAGCGTAAAGGCGGTTTCCGATTCTGTACGGATGATCCCTTTTTCTTCCACCTACCTGAAAAATACCAGAGTGGTGGATCGTTACGGCCGGATCATCTATGATCTGGGCTACGACGATATTTCAAAAGAGCGGTTCGCGGAGGTTCTTCAGATGATCGACGCCACCGCAGGAAGCGACTCACTGCAATACATCCGGACGTTCCGCAGCTATGACAAAATTGTGCTTGGCCGAAAAATCTACAAATTTGGAAACATGAATGAACCCCTGGGGTATATTCTCGCCTATATTGACGAGAACTTCGTCAGTGATATGCTGCTGACAAAGGTTTCCTTCGGGGAAGGCTCCAATGTTATGCTGCTCAGCGCCAACGGGCAGATCATCTCCTCTCAGGACAGCACGCTGCTGGGTCTCAGCTATGGGGATAACGAGATGTTTTCCCGCATCTGTGCGGATACCCAGACTGCGTCTGACCACATGGCCGCGTTCACGACGGATTCTCAGGAAGTCATGATTGCCCTGTATAACCCGAAGCTGAACAGCTACCTGCTGATTACCATTCCTTCGGAATACTTTACCGAGGAGATCAGCCGCATCAACCGCTCCCTGTTGCTGATCTGTGTGCTGCTCATTGGGTGCTGTCTGCTGTTTACGACTATGGTTTACTCCAGCATTATGAAGCCGATCAACCGTATGGTGAGCCTTTGCAGCATTACCACGGACGCAGATCTGGATAAACGGATCGGAGACTCCAGTCACGATGAGCTGGGATTCCTCGCCGGTACGATCGACAAAATGTTCGGAGAAATCAAGGAATTCAACATTCAGTATGCCGAGGATCAGCGGCAGAAGCGGGAACTGGAGCTGAAAATGCTGCAATACCAGATCAACCCCCATTTCCTGTTCAACACATTGAACAGCCTTCGATTCGTTGCGCAGATGAATGATGTTCCGGTTCTGGAGGACGGCATCGCTTCCCTGTCTTCCCTGCTGCGGCACTCATTGGTAAAAAGGCGGGAGCTGATCCCGATTTCGGCAGAAATAGAAAATCTGAGAAATTATTTTACCTTGCAGAATATCCGTTACGCAGGTATGTTTGAGGTGGAATACCATCTGGATGAGGAAACGCTGAGTTGCGAGATCCCGCGCTTTACATTGCAGCCGCTGGCGGAAAATGCCATCATCCACGGAACGGCGGACGGAAAATGCATCACCATCACGGTATCCAGCAGATTCGTGGGAACCGACGTGGAGGTGGTTCTGGAAGACGACGGCTGCGGATTTGACCCGGCCTCCATTGCCGGAAAAGAGCATGAGCGCTTCTCCGGTATCGGGTTATCCAATGTGGATCAACGGGTGCAGCTTCACTACGGAAAAGCATACGGCCTGCACATTGTGGCAAGCCCCGGAAACGGCACCCGCTGTCTGCTGCGGCTGCCAAAGAAAATGACGGAGGAGAATGGCTGATATGTATCGAGTCCTGTTGGTAGATGATGAACCGATCCTTCAGATGGGTATCCGCAAGATGCTGGAGGGTTCGGACGATTACGAAATCAGCGCCTCTGCCAGAAATGGCGCGGAGGCACTGCAATGCCTGCAGAATACCCCTGTGGATATGATTATGACTGACCTGAAAATGCCGGTAATGGACGGTGTTGCTCTGATCAAAACGTTGAAGCAGCAGCAAAATACAACGCCGGTCATCGTGCTGTCCAATTATTCTGATTTTGAGCTGGTTCGGGAAGCACTGACCAGCGGAGCACTGGACTACGTGCTGAAGCTGGATTTGACCAGTGAGGTGCTGTTGACCCATCTGGATAAGCTGGCCGGACATATCAAAACAGCCCAGATATCCCAGGCGGAATCCGGCTCCCGGGAGAATCAGGAGCTGCTGCGTTCCCGACTGCGGAGCTTTTTCCGGGAGCCGCAGGTCGCCGGGGATGCCGCGCCGAATCTTCCTGTGATGTTCAGTACCCCTTTTCTCGTGTTTACCGTGTACTATCAGGAGGGAACGGTCAAAATAGACCGGCTGAGGCGGGTGTTGCCCCAAGTGGAATCCTTCCTTAAAACGACCGTGGGAGAGATTCCGCTGATTTCCCTCGTCCTGCACCACAATGAGCTGATCTGCATGGCAGGAGTCTCCGGGGAGAGGGCGATGATAGAAAACGCGCTGAAAATGCTGCAGCGCCAGCTTGCAACGTATTTCTCCATTACGCCAACCATATGCTATTGCGTTGGAATGGAATCTCTGGCAGATGCCAAAGGCGCGTATGAACGGTGCCGGGAGGCTTACGGGCTGTCCTTTTACGATTCCGGGCAGACACTCTATTGCGCCGAAGAAATCCATATGGAACAGGGAATCCGGCCTGAACAGGTAAGCGCGCTTACCGGCAGAATCCTGGATGCCCTGCATGCCGGCGATATGGAGCAGGTGCAGCAGATCACCCACGATGCGCTTGCCTGCTGGAAGGAATGCTATCTTGTGCCTGCCCGCGTCAGGATCACCTGCCAGCGGGTGCTGGATTCCATTCGGTATTCCGTTGCGTCCAGCGAGGTGCCGGAGGATTTTGAATTGCAGCAGGAGCTTCTGGAAAAAGCTTCCACACTGCATGAAACGGAGACGCACTTTCTCACGGCCATTCAGCTTATGAGCAAGTACAAGGGGCGGCCCTTTGAAGACCACAAGCGGGAGGTTCAGGAGGTGCTTCGATATCTGCATACCCACTATACCGAGAGCATTACGCTGGAGGCATTGGCCGAAACCACCTGCCTGAATCGCAGCTATCTGTGCCGGGTCTTCAAGCGGGAGATGGGTACCAGCATCTTCGGTTACCTGAATGCATTCCGCATGAAACACGCGGCAGAACTGCTGCTGAAAAACGGGGATATGTACATCAAGGAGGTGGCTGTTCAGGTGGGGATCGAGGATCCGTTCTACTTTACCCGGCGATTCAAGGAATATTACGGGGTCTCCCCAAGGGAGTACGTGGATACACATAAATAATTTTGCTGACAGCGGAGATGCCACAGGGTGTCTCCGCTGTTTCCCTGCGGCACAGAAATGTCAAAATCGTCAAGCCTTTTGAAAATATACTCCATTGTGTATTGCTTTTGAATTCGGTAAAATAACATCGACCGTTTGCACACCCTTTTGGAAATGGAGGAAGCAAAAGCCATATGGAACAGATCAAAGACCAAATCTGCGATGTATGCCACAAGATGTGGCAGCTTGGGTGGGTAGCAGCCAACGACGGCAATGTGTCCGCTTTGCTGGATGACAATACCATCCTGACTACCCCCACAGGCATGAGCAAATCCTTTATCACCCCGGAAAAGTTGATCCGGGTGGATCGTCAGGGCAATGTGCTGGAGGCCGCAGGGGGACTCCGCCCCTCCAGTGAGTTGAAAATGCATCTGCGCTGCTATGACAGGCGTGACGATGTGCGCAGTGTCATTCATGCCCATCCTCCCGGAGCGACGGGGTTTGCCGTAGCGCACAAGGCGATGGATATGTATAACATGATCGAGGATGTGGCGGCTATCGGAGCAGTGCCGCTGACCCCTTACGGCACACCATCTACCATGGAAGTGCCGGATGCGATTGAACCGTATTTACAGGAGCATGATGTGATGCTGCTGGAAAACCATGGCGCGTTGGCGGTCGGCAGCGACGTGATTACGGCTTATTACCGGATGGAGAGCCTGGAGCTTTGGGCAAAAATTACGATCAATGCGGTTATCCTGGGTGGCAGTATTGATATCAGCCGGAAGAATATCGACAAGTTGATTGATTTGCGCAGCTTCTACCGCATTACCGGCAGGCATCCGGGTTATCAGGTTTATAACCCAGGGGATCCGCTGCTGCACAAGAAGGAGGATTGAATCATGCTGAAAGGAATTCCTACGGTTGTTTCCCCGGAACTTCTGAAGGCGCTGTGTGAAATGGGACATGGTGACGAACTTGTAATTGCGGATGGAAATTTTCCCAGTCACAGCATCGGAAAGAATGCCATTGTTGTCCGGGCAGACGGTCATGGAGCGGCGGAAATACTGGATGCGGTGCTGCGCCTGATTCCCTTGGATGCTTATGTAGAAAGGCCTGTTGCCTTGATGGAGGTTGTTCCGGGGGATACCTGCCCTACGCCGGAGATTTGGGAAACCTACAGAAACATTTTGAATCAGCACGAACCGGATCACTGCGGTATTGAGATGATGGAGCGCTTTTCTTTCTATGAACGGTCGAAAAACGCCTACTTGATCATTGCTACGGGAGAAACCGCAATCTATGCCAATGTCCTGCTGAAAAAGGGCGTTGTAAAAGTGTAAAAGGAGGAAGGCAACATGGCAAAGAATCGTTATATCGGGGAATATCCCGCCATTGGCATCCGTCCTATCGTGGATGGCCGCCGGGGCCCCATGAAGCTGCGTGAGAGTCTGGAGGATCAGGTCATGGCTATGGCCAACGCCGCAAAAAAGCTTTTTGAGGAAAACCTTTATTATTCCAACGGCGAACATGTTCGGGTGGTAATGGCGGATAGCTCCATTGGCCGGGTTCCGGAAACAGCGGCCTGCGCGGATAAGTTCAAGCGGGAGGGCGTGGCGATCACGCTGTCCGTCACACCCTGCTGGTGCTATGGGGCGGAGACCATGGACATGGATCCTACGACCATCAAGGGCATCTGGGGATTCAACGGCACGGAGCGTCCGGGCGCCGTGTATCTTGCGTCTGTCCTTGCAACCCATGCGCAGAAGGGGCTGCCTGCCTTTGGGATTTATGGACACGAAGTTCAGGATCGTGATCAGGTGACCGAAATTCCGGAAGATGTAAAGGAGAAACTGCTCAGGTTTGGCAGGGCGGCTGTGGCGGTTGCCACTATGCGAGGCAAGAGCTATCTGCAGATCGGCTCCATGTGTATGGGAATCGGTGGTTCCATTATCGATCAGGACTTTATGGAAAGCTACCTGGGCATGCGGGTGGAATCCGTGGACGAGGTGGAGATCCTGCGGCGCATGGAGGAAGGTATCTATAACGAGGAACAGTACCGGAAAGCACTGGCATGGACGAAGGAGCACTGCAGGGAAGGCCGGGACGACAATCCGGATTTTGTAAAATTCTCCGATTCCCAGAAGGAAAAACAGTGGGAATTCACGGTGAAGATGTACTGCATCATCAAGGATCTGATGGCCGGAAACCCCGATCTGCCAGCAGGCTTCGAGGAGGAAATGGTTGGGCACAACGCCATCGCCGGAGGTTTTCAGGGGCAGCGGCAGTGGACGGATCACTGGCCAAACTGTGACTACCCTGAGGCATTGCTCAGTTCTACCTTTGACTATGAGGGCGCACGGGAGCCATATACGCTGGCAACTGAAAATGATGTGCTGAATGGGCTTGGAATGCTGTTTATGCGTCTGCTGACACACCGTGCACAGATTTTCGCAGATGTGCGTACTTACTGGTCAACCGATGCTGTCAAGCGCGTTACTGATTACACCCTGAAAGGCAAGGCGGAAGCATCCAACGGTATTATTCATCTGCTGAACTCCGGTGCTGCCTGTCTGGATGCCAGCGGCGTCTGCACCGATGAAGACGGGAACGCCATTATGAAGAAGTGGTGGGAGGTCACTGATAAGGACATTCAGATGATGACCGATGCTACCGTGTGGTGTGAAGCGGGCTTTGACAATTTCCGTGGCGGCGGCTTCAGCAGCCACTACACCACGAAAGCGGAAATGCCAGCCACTATGATCCGCCTGAATCTTGTCAAAGGCCTGGGGCCTGTGCTGCAAATTGCGGAGGGGTGGACGGTAGACCTTCCGGAGAGCGTGTCCGATACTCTGATGGAGCGTACCAACCCCACCTGGCCCTGCACCTGGTTTGCACCACGGTGCGATGGGAAGGAAGGCTCTCCGTTCAAGACTGCCTATGAGGTTATGCAAAATTGGGGAGCCAACCATGGTGCCATCTCCTACGGCCATATCGGTGCAGACCTCATCACCATGTGCTCCATGCTGCGCATTCCTGTTTGTATGCACAATGTGCCTGAGGAGAAGATTTTCCGCCCTGCTGCCTGGAATGCCTTCGGCATGGACAAAGAGGGTGCGGACTATCGTGCCTGCACCGCCTACGGGCCGCTGTATAAGTAAGCAATCATCAGGCGTTCCTACGGAGCGCCTGATCAACAAGGAGAGAGCATATGCCAAATTATTATCTGGCTATTGACATCGGCGCTTCCTCCGGACGGCACATCCTTTTCTGGCTGGAAAATGGTCAAATGCGCATGGAAGAAGTCTACCGTTTCCCCAACGGTATGGAGGAGCGAAACGGCAGCCTCTGCTGGAACTACCCAGCGATGGAACAGCATATCCTCACGGGCATGAGACGGTGTGCAGAAATCGGGAAAATTCCTGTCAGTGTGGGCATTGATACCTGGGGCGTTGACTTTGTCTTGCTGGACGCCCAGGACAATGTACTGGGGGAAACCGTCGGCTATCGGGATCGCAGGACAGAGGGAATGGACGTACTGGTTTCAGAGGTTATTCCGTTGGAGAAACTATATGCCCGCACCGGTATCCAGAAAGCGGCCTACAACACAATTTACCAGTTAATGGCAGTAAAGCAGACGTCCCCGGAGCAGCTTAGCAATGCGAAAACGTTCCTGATGGTTCCTGACTATTTCCATTGGAAGCTCTGCGGAGTAAAAGCAAACGAATATACGGAAGCAACTACCACGCAGCTGATAGATCCTGCTGCCTGTGACTGGGATCGGGAGTTGATTGAACGGCTTGGGTATCCTGTAGAGATATTTCAGAAGGTAGTCCAGCCCGGAACAGTTTTGGGTGAACTGACGGATGCGGTATCCGAAATAGTAGGATACCGCTGCAAGGTGGTACTCCCTGCTGCCCACGATACGGCTTCCGCAATCCTGGCAATGCCCAGCACTGACCCGGATACGGTCTATATCAGTTCCGGAACCTGGTCATTGCTGGGGGTGGAACTGGATGCCCCTGATTGTGGTGACAGCAGCAGGAGGAACAACTTTACAAACGAAGGCGGCCTCGGAGGAAAAACCTGCTATCTAAAAAATATTATGGGCTTATGGATGATCCAAAACCTGAAAAAAGAATTGTGGGAACAGGGTGTCGAACTGAACTTTGCGGAGTTATGTGCGGTGGCGGAAAAGGAGTCTATACTTTCGATTGTTCCCTGCAATCATGACCGTTTCCTATCGCCGGACAGTATGATTGGGGAAATTCAGCGTGCCTGCGCGGAAAGTGGGCAGACGGTTCCGCAAACACCTGCACAGCTTGCGGCAGTGGTGTACCGCAGCTTGGCAGCCTGTTACGGAGAGGCAGTTTCTCAGCTGCGCGAAAGCAGAGGAAAACCATATAGCTCTCTGAGCATTATTGGTGGCGGCAGTAACGCAGCATATCTGAATCGGCTGACGGCAGAGTCTACCGGATGTGCTGTGTACGTCGGACCGGGGGAAGCTACCGCTATCGGGAATGCCGCGGCGCAGATGTTTTGTTTCGGAGAACTGAATTCTGTTTCAGAGGTGCGGAGATGCGTCCGGCATTCTTTTGATGTGACCGTTGTGCAGAACAGCAAAACCCGTAAACATTGACGGCAGATGGTATACCAGTAATAAAATATTATTTGATTTGCAATTCTCATGCGGCAGAAAGGTTTTTTCATGAGTCTATTACCATACATACGAAATGAGATTCCAGGCTTGCGGGAGGCGCTGGATGCTTACACTTTCCCGGAAATACTTCTCGACGTCGATCGCTATGGGAAGGGTCATATCAATGACACGTTTTGTGCTGTTTGTCAGTCACAAGAGGGGAATGCTATCCGATTTATCATCCAAAGGCTGAGTAATGCTGCCTTTCCCCATCCAGAGGAGCTGATGGAGAATTTTGTGGGGATTACGTCCTTCTTGAGAAATAAAATTCTTGCGGATGGCGGTGACCCAACGCGGGAAACGCTCTCTGTAGTCAAGACGAAGGACGGCAGAGATTTCTACACGGACGCAAACGGTCGGGTCTGGCGCCTGATGCCCTTTATCGAAAACACGGATTGCTACCAGTCTGCTACCCCGGAGCTGTTTGAGGCATCTGCGAGAACCTTTGGCCGGTTCCAGCGGCTTTTGAACGGCGAATCGGGGTTACAGGATGTGGTAACAGAGACTATGGAGACCATTACACTTGCCAATGAACTTCGAAATCAGCTGCATAGGTGTATTGCAGCTCTGCCAAGGGCGGAACGGGAACTCATTCACGCTATCTATTTTGAAGGTATGACAGAAGCGGAGTATGCGTCAAAGGCAAATATGACCCAGTCCGGTATCAGCAGACGACGGAAGAAAACATTGTCAAAACTAAAGAAGTTATTGAATATTATGGGAAGTATTGGCTGATTTGTCATACGGATATGCAGAAAATCGGCTTATAAGTGAAGGGGTTATCATTGTCCTTTCGCTGTACCTTCTCAATTACATATCCAGAAGCGGAAATACATCCGCTGGTGTGCCATGCAAAGACAGAGAATTGGCAAGCGACATTGGAAAACGCGCGATGACCCACCTATGCAGTTCATCTGCATCAATGCGGCAAGGAAGGTGGCTAGCGGGTCCGTTGGTTCAGAAAACAGGCCGTGGCCGACCTGTCTCGCGATGACAGCACCAGCGTTGGTACTCCTGCCCAGCCACAGTTACACGCAATGGGGGCAGCTCGGAGAGATCCTCGGAGGGGTGCAAGTCCCGTGACGCGCAGCCAAGCGCGGTTTCCGTTTCTGCCCTTGCCTGGGGAAGTTGTGTCGGAATACAGGCGATATGTTCAATCAAATTTCAGAAGGAAGCCACCCTGCTGTACCATATTGGATACGGCAGGGCGGCTTTTAAGGAGAATTTTATGAATGCCAATGTAACCCAACAGATGAAATGGATATATCAATAGGGAATGTTGCGAGAAGATTGTTTGAGGCTTTTTCAACGTTTATGTTCAAGAAGGGAATAGAAAAGGTGACCCTTGACGAGTCAGTGCTTTCGCTGATATCAGATCAGCATAAACGAGAGTACTTTCAAAACTCAATGTATCGGTTGGTTCTCCATACTGAGAGCCATTCTCAGGAAGCAATACAGGGAGCGCCTGAGGCGAGTTTTTTCGCTCATATTTCGCGCGCGGAAAAACAGCGTACTGCTAAAGATATTCTGTGCTTTATGTATTCTGTGAATAGAGTACATGTTTTGTCGCATATTCCAGAAGCAGAGACCGATATACTTGCTTGGATGGGCAATATCTAAAGTTAAAAATAACTATGACAGCGTTTCCTGAGAGAAGTAGGCTGAACAGAGAAAGCATCCTCCGGGATTTTTTGATGTTTCCACGTCAGGGTAGAATCATCTGAAACGGGGGGAAAAAGGAATGTTGTAAAGTTTTTTGTTGTTGCAGAAATGCAGAAGAGTTCCGTAGATGTTGAGATGAGGATTCCCGAAGCACAAGCCACTGTGCGAAAGGTAATGGATAATCCTTGATACTGTTGATACGTTCAAACCCACCAGTGGTATCACCAAGAAGCATCCTAACAGTAATAACTTAGATGGCGTTGTGGTATTTTATGATAAACTTACGTTGTAGGAACTATATATGTGGAATGGCCTAGAGGGCAGAGACTATTTCGGAGAGAAGTGCAGCGCCATTACCGCGCTAAAGTTCCAAAGAAAATTGATACACATTCGTACTTATAGAAATTGGGGAAAGTCAATGACTAACATCATAGAAACAGATTATCTATATCATTATACATCACTTGAAAAATTAGCCCTGATATTAAAGAATAGGACAATTCGGCTGAGTCCATTAGATAAGATGGATGACCGTCAAGAGCAGAAAACCTCTGATGTTGAAAACGTTGGAAGATTTGTATTTGTAAGTTCTTGGACAGATGACAGCGCAGAAAGTATTCCCATGTGGAAAATGTACACGGATCCGTTAGCAGGGGTGCGGATAAGAATGAGGAAAAATCCTTTTAAATGGCATACAACGAAAGGTGCTGATCTTGAGAAAATTTTACATATGCCAGCAAATGATGAAGCATCTCGAAATGCATCTGTTCGTACGTTTTTGGACATAGCGAAAATGATGGATGGGGGATATATGTCACCACAGTGTTGGAAGGGAGAAATCCTCAAGGAAGTAGAATATACAGACGATCTTTCGCTACTTGAGCCTCGCGTTTCAGAAACCAACGGAAATAGAATGTCCATCAATTTGGGGGCGCTGGGAAAGCACAAAAATTCATACTGGAAATTCCAGCGTGAATGGCGGTATATTATGGTGTTTATGCCGATGAACTTTAAGACAGATGTGGGAGATATGGAACGATATGCGATTGAAATGACATACAAAATGCTTAATGGCGTTCAAGCGCCACCGTTCCCTTTCTACGACTTAGAGATTGCGGATGAGAATTTTGAAGAAATGGAAGTTACGTGTAGCCCGCAGATGACACCGGGCAATAGAATATTGTTGGAGTCTCTTTTGAAGGACTTGAATCCCAAAGCAAGGATATTAGACAGTAAATTATTGGGAAATCTATAATTGTATAGTATTTATATTTTTCGTGGAGAAGGCAATGTCGAAACTTGCGATTGAAATTTGCTTGGTTTTCGTAGATTTGTGAACACAGACAACCCCAAATTTAAGAGATCAAAAGTGGACGGTACGTCCAGAAGTGATGTTCACTTTTGATGCAGAACCCAAAAAGTTCTCGGAGAAGTGAACATTATTTTTTTATATGCACTTTCTGATGGAAAAAAGTTTGAAGTTAACGGGTAAAATGTTAACACGATTTTTTGGCTTTCCATTGATGCAACTACCGTTTCAGAAGCGTTTGGAATCATCTGCGTCAGTTAAAGCAGCAATTTGAGCAGCGCCCTTTTTAATTTCGGACAGAATTTCAAAAAAGGCACAGCTTTTTTATAGAGTTTTCAGAAAATTATCATGTGTGAATTTACCGGGATTTTTGTGGCGCAGCAGCCATAAGAATCTCGGCTTTTTCTATTTTCAAAAAGGGCGCTGGCTGTCAGTACCCTTTTCCCAGCCGTTCTTCTGTTTCAGGGAGGACGGCTTTTTTGTTTTCTAAGCATACTATCCCGCGTCTGAAAAAGGGCGCCGGAGGAAATGGAGGTTAATCGTGAAGAAACCAAATCAAGCGAACTTGAAACTCAACAGAACCAGACCTGAATACCGTTCCCATACAGGGCCTCCCGCACAGACTGAAAAGCCCGTCTGTACAGCATCCCCACTGTGTGAGGGATGCCCCTTTCCCGGGCATGGTTTCCTGTGCCAAGGCAGAGATGGAGAATGTATGCGCACACGCCTGATGAAACTATCTGAGAAGGAGGAACCCAAATGAATATGCCATTTCCCACCCGGGGGCAGGTGGAATTCACCCGGAGCGCTTATCCACCCGGCACACGAATAGTTATGAGTAGTATGAATACTGTATTGTGGGTAACGTCATTGACCGTCAGCCGGAAAACGGCGGGAATGGATGCGGCTATCAGGAAAATATTGCCTACACGATGACAGCCATGGATCGCCATGCGGTCTTCAGCCGCCAGCGTGTGGATGTGTTTACGGAAAACGAGATTGCCTGCACGGAAAACGCCCGGCAGCACAAGGATGCCACAGATTTGGTGATGCAGCCTCCGGATGATGAGAAACAAGCGTGTATCCTGCGCGGCGCAAACCTGATTCGCCGCCTGACACCCCTTGAGTGCGAGCGTTTGCAAGGCTTTCCGGACGGGTGGACAAACATCTCAGGGGCTTCGGATTCCGCCTGTTACAAAGCCCTGGGCAACAGTGTGGCCATCCCCTGCGTGGAGTACGTTATGCGGGGGATTGCAGCGGTACTACGGAGTGAGCGGAGGAGGTGAGTTTGGATTGTAATTGTCGCCTGGATCATAAAAATCAGAAGCACCGGAATCTAACGAAACCGGCGCTCCTGATTACTGATTTCGGAAGCCACCGGATCTGCCGGTGGAGGTACCGTGAAAAAAGATTTAGCTCCAAACATCGAGCGAAGCGAATTTCTAATAAGCAATCCAGTAAATTAGTACAGGTTCAAAAGTGAAGAACAAGTGTTCGCTTACAGGCGGCAGAGCAGTAGGTACAGAAGAAAGAATGTAAGATGCACACCGATAGAATGCCCTTCTAGGGCTTAATCAAGCCTCCAGCTAATCAAAAGATTACAACCTCACCTGTATTCATTGCGCGTTAAGTGGCTCATTAATGTCTCCTTCTGGTGCCCTTCTTACCAGTAAGATAGTACCCCTAGTACTAGGAGTTCGTTTGGTATAATAGGTTCCGCTCAGTGTATTGGCATCATCAAGTCTCAGTTCGTTATATCCTGCAAATTGAGTTAATTCTGAGGAAAGATCTTCTGAATGGTTTGTATATGTGAACTTCAACATTATCCCATGTGAACTTTCAGAATCCAAACACACTAAATCGCTGAATGATTTTGAACTTGGAAAGATGCTTGTACAGGTCATCCTATTCCATGTTTGCGCTATTTCCAATTTCATATCTATTATTTTGTGAACACCATTCTCCTGGAAGGAAGACTTCAGAACCCCCTCCCAAATTCCATTTAAATTTGGAACGCCCAATAACTTATTAATACAAGGAATTTGCCAAAGATACTTGTTAAACAACCAACTAATAAATGCAAATATGGTTGCAACTGTTATTTGGGAAGAAAGAATACCCAAATATTCCCACTGAGCAAAAAAGTCAGCGATTACTGAAAAGTGTTTTGCTAACAAAGGCGCCAAGAAATTGCTAAATCTAAAAAGAGTATTGCCCAAAATTAGACTTATGATCGCTATCCATATGGTAACTGTCTGCCGGATATCACTCTTTACTTCGTATGTATTCATAATCCGCCTCTATTTCTTTGGACATAAATATTTCGCCGGAGCTTTGTGAGTCTGCAATTCCAATATAAATAGTACCATTAAGTCCTACTATGACTAATAGTATTTTAGGAAAAGGAGAGGACTTGTCAGATACAATTTGCCGTATTAGAGCCTTGTCAGTCTCTGACGGTATAGGGTTTGTTTCTGGATGAGTATGCCATTCACCCAAATAGTTTTCTGTTCCGTTAGATTCTTGCCATTTCTTATTTATGAATGGCTGGGCACTTAGTATACTTCGAGTAAACGAAAAACGGGTACGTTTGTCATGCTTTGTCGGTGTAGTTACAGCTGATAAAACGTAGTGGTCTTCATTTTCTACCTGCTTGCCAATTAGAATGCCACCGGCCTCTTTTTCCCATAATTGCCGCTGCTCATATGATTGAAATATAGAAAGGACACTATCTTCAATATCAACAATAGTACCATCTGAAAGGGATATTTTCAGCATCAATCGATCCTCGTAATATGCGCACTGAAATTATCTGCATCAGCCCATTTAGCTTCGAGAATTCCGCCAAGCGTCTTAATTGTAGATAAATTGCCACACCAAGTGAATATAAAGTTTCCCTGTTTCCTTTGAGCAAATAAGTTCATAAGGAATTCCAAAAAACAATAAATAAACCGTTTTAGATGAAATGCAGAATAAGGGATAAATGTTGATTGACAACCAGATTCTTTCTTTGAAAAATCAGAAGAATTCTTGAGTATTTTATCTTTAAATGAAAAATTAGAATCAAAATACTCTGAAAAAATATCTTGAGGCTTCTGCAAAATTATTGCATGACCAGCTGCTAAATGTGGTTCGACCCATACCACTATGACGGGTTTAGTTATATTTGACGAATTAACCTTTTCTATGATTTTGTATTCAAGAGGCGTATACGCAGTGGCTACGATAATGAAGTCACAGTCATTGAGTATTTTTTCATGGGAGTCCACAAAAAGAATGCCATTCTCATTGAATAGTGTTGTACTTATATTTGGATTATGTTTTGTGAGTTGATCACTAATGGCTGATATCTTACTCTTTCCAATAGAATCATAACCACAAAAATGGCGGGCAATATTTTCTGCCGTCAACTTATCATTATCGTTTAGCACGAAGTGGGATACACCATATTCAGCTAAAGCCTCAATGATATAACTACCAACTGAACCACAGCCTATAATGGCACATTTTGATACATATGTATGCAAGCCCTCACCTCCTCTGAAAAACAACCTGTCTTGTGCCATGTTAATTACAGAAAACTTCATGATGGACTTTGGATGGTTATCCATTAAATATGCCATTTGAACGGGAATATGACCTTTACGAAAACCAGGTATATTTGTGGTTACTGAGGAATGATGCCATAATTGAAAACATCTAGCTCCCGCGTTTGGGGTTGAAGTCAATACGAAAAAACCGTTGGAAATGTGCTTCTGCGCATATTTTCTATATACCTCGGAAATCGTTGAATCAGAACAAAGAAGCTTAAACAACTCAATGTTTGATTTGGGAAAAGGTGGGTAAATCTTGATTGATAGGGGGAGGTATAAACAGTCGTAGTAATATTTTTGAAAGCGTTTCTTAATTCCTATGTTGGACAAGAACAAATCTAGCTCCTTTTTGCTGTCAGCCAAATACAGGCTATGTTCTCTGCAATATAACTGAACACTTTTAGTCATTCCTGTTGGCGATACAATGCTCTCAGCAAGGCAATCACATTCGATATTCCAATAAGCTTCTATTTCGCTAAAGAAATCCTGACTATTTTCTTTAGTGATGCCTTGATAAATTGTGGTCCGTGCTTGGCAAAAAGAATCCAAGATGATTTGCACTGGAAATAGGAAATTTGGTATACAAATTGTTCGATCAAATGTACAGATGCTTAAATCACTGTTCACATGAGGCAAGGGGGCAATGTAGTTGCAGGATTCTTCTGAAATAAATACTGAAGGCAATTCAAATGGAAAACAGTCTGATAACCTGCATATCAATGATATCTCATAGGTTTCGATTGTGCAGTGGCAACGTACCTCGGTATCTGAGATTTCGATTTTGTCGAATCCATGGTATGTCATTCCTTGATAAAGTGAATTACGCTGATCTTCCGTCATGCTTTAATACTCCAGGTGCAGAGGTTCGCATGTAAGATGCCTTTGCTTCAGCTTTTTCTAAAGATTTTCCCTTAGGAAATCTGCTGCCAAAGACATTAATCATGTAGTTGGATGCGGTTAAAGGGTCTTCTTCATTAATGGCATTATCAAGTGCACCCTTCATATTTTTCAGAGAGTTCAGGATTTTGTCTTTTTTTATTTTGCTAAATCCTTCAAAAAGATCCTCGTACGGTGCAACAGGTTTCTTACAAGCAAAGCTGTATTCTAAAGAATTAATTATGGATTGAACAGTGTCGCGTAGACTCTTTTCATCATGTCCTTCGTAAATACAGAAGTTATTGGAAACAAGTATAGTGATTTCAATTCCCTTTAACGGTACGGAATTGTAATCTTTCCACGCTTTTAGATACTTCACAAGGCGACGCAATTGTTCATCGTTATCTTTAACTTTCTGAATGAACCAGTCTCTAAATGCTTTAGGGTCACTAATCATCCAACCATCGGCTTTGTGAGCAAGGTAAATCGAATCATTCCGCTCAATGTAAATCGGAAGGTCAATATGATAACCGCTCGCGTAAACTACACGGATGCACGTATCCTTGTTAATTGTATCTGCCCTTGTTTGCCCACCCACAGCATTCTTTATCCAATTATGCACAGTGGTCGTGGCAGGCCATTCGGAAGAATCGATACCAGAATAGCCGGACAAATATACACCATCATCGATATCGTACTCGCCTCCATTAACCGGATTAACGGTAGTCTTCATCGCGAATGACCCTTGCCAGCAAAACTTTGGTTCCTGTTTGTTGTTGTCGCTAAACCACTGTTTTATTACTTTTCTCAACGAGTCACGGCTGGTTCTTAGGCTACTAGTTTTGGCATCAGAGAGAGTAATTGAATCATTAAAAGAAGTAAATAATTCGTGAATGTTTGCCATAGAATCATATCCTTTCCAAGGTCTTTTAAAATTATTTTAATAAACGCGGTTTTAATTCGAGGTATAAACCTGTGAAAAAAGATTAAATTTGCTGGATAAAATAAGAGTTTATTGGCTATTTACAATTTAACAGGTTATAATCTATAAATCCGTAAGTAGAAAAACGTAAGTCTAGTTGTGCCTTTTTCGATGTTGGTTTGCCTTTAACAACGGCAACTTCGTGGTTGATTTTGCCGTAAGGAGAGACGATAAAGCAATACTGACTTGATTTTGGCTTTTTAACCGGGCTTCAGTCCCATAGGAACCCTCCTTTTGTAATATTAGTGTTCGTTTGCTCAATCATAGAATATATTATACGAAATATTGTGGCTTTGTCAACAAGAAAACACAATATATAGTTACGCGCGCTGATAATTATTGCATATACATCGTTCCGCGAAACCTTACCAAGATCGAAACTACAAAGTAACGTTTGGTCTCATCCGACGGCAGTTGGTCTACTTCGGAGCGGCGGTGCTTGCAGGTGCGACGCTTTTTTCACTATGCTGTCTTTTTCATGCTGGCATTGTATGAAAAGCACGGCTGGTCGCTGGAAGTGATCCTGAGGCAGATAATCCAGACCATGCTTGTAAGGCTCAAACTGTGGCTCTATGGCAGGATCTATCTCCAGATGCTGCAATGGTAACCTGAAAGGGTAAACAAAATCGTAAAAAACAGTCTCCTGGTGCGAGTATTGAGAAATTGGATGTTTTGCTGAACGTCAAGTACTTTATTCCCTAAGAAAATTACCAGCATGTGATGCTGTAAGATGAAGGACACGTGAGAAACCATCATGCCGGTATACCTTTTTTATGATAAATGTGATCAAATGGAGTTGGAGATCGTAACAATAAAAAATGGTCAAATAAATCGAATATGGACACCAGAATTGAAGTCAGAGATTGTTTATAAGCATTTGGATGAACATATCTCAGTACTAACACCGGAAAGAGAATGCGCTGTGGATGGAAGTATGACTATGTCGAAACTTGCGAACGAAAGTTGGCTGATTTCCCACACAATTTGAAGTAAATATGGGTCAAAACAACTGCATCTAAAGTGTTGCGAAGACACAAGTGTCCTGTACGATTCCTATTTCGTACAGGACTTTTTCTTTTCGTTTTTGCGTGAAATTTAGGTTAAGCCCACAAAATTCCTGACAATTTCTTTCGCTTTACTTTTCTACACGATTATGGTATCATTGTAAGATATCAGAACAAGTGTTCATAAACGTGACAGTCCGTGACGCTTGGTGATACATAGGGTGCCCAAGGTATGAACGATTCCAGTTCTTCATGGGATTGGTTTTCCCCAGGTACGGCAGCTCCGTAAACACGTGCTGGAGATAGGCAAAGAGTTCAACACCGTTCGCTTTGGCGCTTTCCACCAAGGAATACACAATGGCGCTGGCCTCGGCTCCCTTTGTGGTTTCACAGAACAACCAATTCTTTCTGCCAAGGGTAAACGGGCGGATGGCATTCTCTGCCAGGTTGTTGGAGATCGGCACCTCACCGTTAGATAGGAATGCCGTAAGCGGCTGCTTTTGATTCAGGCTGTAGCGCACCGCTTCTTCCAGCTTGCTGCACTTTCCCGGATGGATTGCCCCCCAAACCCGGCCTGCATATCTTCCTTTTCCCCTTTGGCATGCAAATATTTAACGGAAATCTGTGCAGTCGGATAGTGCAATCAGCGTTTCCAGGTGTACTGCGCCTTTACCGGGGATCAGCGGGCAATGGTTGCGATCGTTCAGGGAATTGACGCCGCCCAATTGCGGTTCTACGCACAGATAACCTCCGCTTCCTCCACCATTATAGAGAATCCAGTGGTCAAAGCCCGTGACCTGATACCGGATATCCTTTCCGATATATGCCGTATTACCGGCGGAGCGGTAAAAACCGGAGATTGCCATACCGCAGGACTTTGAACCGGTGCGGTAAAGCTGTTCCTGTGCATTGAGGGGGATATATCTTCCGGTGGGGATATGGCGGCTGTCCTTTTCCTGGCAGCTGTCCAGGGGAACGGAAAACCAATCCGGTTCCCGAAAAGTGGTATGCAGTCCAAAGGACAGAGGCATGGGGTCTTCACTGGGGTTTTCGATGGTGTATGCGGAAAGAAAACCTCGTTGACCTAGCTGATATGTAACACGGATACGAAAGGGAAACGGGAAAATATCACCGGTATTTTCATAGCACAGCGTGAGCTGATCTTCCTGCCGCTCTGTCACCCGAAAGGTCTGATGATACAGATCTCCGTGGAGATTGGCACACCGGAAGCCGTCGTTCACCGGCAAGGTATATTCCTTCCCACCAAAGACAAATCTGCCACCGGCAGTGCGGTTTGCAGGCAGCAGCAGCGGCGCGCCGCACAGGAAGGGGTCACGGATATCCTCTGACCAGGGAACCAGAATATCCTGCCCGTGGTATTGCAGGGAAACGGGGTTTGCACCGTAGGTCGGGGCAATTTGCGCCTGCCAGCCATGGGAACGGATGGCGACGGTTTCATAGGACATGATCCATTCTCCTTTTGAATGCCCCCGGCAAATATTTGCCGGGGGGCGGACGGTTAAAGATGTGCGTAATAATGACAGAAGTGGCTGTCGGAGTTTCCTGAGTAGCTTTCCCGGAACAGCGCGCCTGCCCCCTCCCGGTCGCCTTCATAGAGCTTTACCAGACCCAGCAGGTACTGGTAGTAAGCCCGGTGGGCAACGGCGGGATCCTGAGCAAAGGAGATGAAGAAGGGGGTGGTAGAGAAGAAACCGTTATCCTTCCGATTCAGGTTGAAGCTCCAGTCCCGCTTGGCTCGCGCCATGATGTTCCACGCCTTTTGCTGCAATCCCAGGGCTTCGGCGCAGAGCGCCTGATAGTAGGGCAGTTCCCGCAGGTGCATGTTGCTGAAGAACTCAACTTCAATATCCAGAATCATCCGGTAAATGGCCTGGGCGTCCTCCTTCTTCCCCATGTGCTCCAGACACTCGGCCATATGGAACTGGTAGGGAACATATTTGCAGCGGTTCCAGATGCCGGAGCCAAGGCTCTTGGGCAGGGTAAGCGCCTTTTTCAGCAGTTCATAGCAGCCGGCATAGTCGCCGGCGGCTTTTCTCGCCATGCCCAGCTGGAACCAGGCGTACATATACTGATCCGCAATGGCGTGCTCGCCGCCCTCGCAGGCCACGAATACATGGCTCAGCAGAAGCTGCAATGCCTTTTCCGGCTGGAAGCTCTGGTTGTAAGCCTTCGCAAGCTCCACAAACAGGTCGTCCCGGCGGAAGTCACCGGCGTGAGGCTCCAGAAGCGCGATTTTTTCCCCGGCGGGCGCGCCCATCAAATCCAACAGGATCGCGGATTCATACAGCACCTGCTGTGAGCAGTTGAGGCTCCGCGCTTTTTCCATCAGCTTCACGGCCTCATCCTTCCGGTTCAGATGGGTGAAGCAGGCAATGGCCAGAGAGCGGTAGGTCATGTAATTTTCCGGCTCCTTCTCCGTGCTTTCCGCAAAAAGCCTGGCTGCGGCTTCGTATTGGCGCTTGTCGTACAGCAGGCAGCCCAGCAGGAAGGGGGCTTTCCGGGCGTTCTGTTCCCGGGCAAAGGTCAGAACCCGAATCTCGGCCAGACGGGCAGGGTAGGTGTCGAGGATCCCGGCGGCATCTGCCAGACGGAGGGCTTCTCCGCAGTCCATGCCCTGTTTGTGGCGCAGATACGCCAGGGTATACAGGGTCATGGTGGTATGGGTATGGTACTTGCCGAGCTGTTCCAGCAGTTTGGCAGCCAGGGCGTACTGCCCCATGGATTCCAGGTCAAAAACCATATCCAGCACAGTCTGGTCGGGGGCGGAATCCAGCTTGGTGAAGAAGTGCCTTTCATCTACGCCGCCCAGCCAGCGAACCAGATTGTTCATGCAATCCTCCGCCATAACACGGTCAATGACGTTCTGAGCAGCATTTTCGTTCCCCGTTTCCCGGTAGGCCAGGATCATGACCACCGGTGCCAGCGGATGCTGGGCATCCCGGCTCAGAGCCAGTTGGGCGTGGGTCAGGGCGATTTCCGTGTCGCCCTGCTTCATGGCGATACAGGCGGCTCTTGCCATGGCTTTGGCAACGGCGCTGCCGTTCCAGGCGGCCTTGCGGTACTGATCATAGGCTTCCGCAGAGCGTTCCTGTGCTTCCAGAATCAGACCCAGCAGATAGTACGGGTCGCCGGACTGAGTGTGCATGTTGAATTTTGTCAGGGCGTCAAGACCTTTCCGGGCGTAGCGTTCCGCCTCGGACAGGCGACCCATCTGATAGCAGTATTTTGCCATGCCCAGCAGGCAGTCCGCGTGGTAGGGGTCACGCTTTAACCCTTCCAGCCAGTAGGCGTCCGGCATGACAGCCGGATCCCGGTACTGCTCCACATGGACGCCGGCCAGATACAGCTCGTCAGCACTGCGAACCTCGGACGCCAGCGGCATGGGGTCTTTGACGGGGGGCTTTTTCAGGTTGTCCGGCTTTTCCTCCCGGTAATGGGCGATTGTTTTCCCACCGGCGGTGACGGAAATGGTTACATGGCCATCAGGACGTGTCCAGGGGAGCATAACGGGGGAGGCCGCGTTCAGCATCACCTGCTCAGACAGGATGGTCTCATCGCCGCAGGTGATCTTTACATGGGCGCTGCCGAAGGTTTCCGTGGCCTGAATCCAGACATGCTCCGGCTGAAGCGACAGGGCGCATTTCAGGTTCGCGTAGTCCGGCGTGCCGATCTTCTGAATGGGATACCAGTACTGGGAAAATTCCTTGGTCTCGTATGGCTCCAGCCAGGCAAAATTGGGCTGGTTGTCGGTGTAGGAACCCGCCATCAGCTCGGCATACTGACCGTCGGTATCGGTCAGGGTATTCTCCCATGTCTTGGACAGCTGATTGTAGGCCCAGGTGAACATCTTCTTGCCGGGGGAGATGTGATGATCGCCGATGTGGACGACGCCGCAGTCTAAGCCGTGGTCATAGCCGCCGAAGAAATCATATTGGGAGGCACAGGCAAAATAGGAGGTGGCGTCCTTCGTGTTCTTGTGCCAGGAGATGTCCCGGGGAGTGGTCATATCAATGCCGTTGAAGGTGGCGTCTCCGGCAACAGGATAAGATATCCGGGAGTCCAGGTAATGGAAATTCACATAGGTGACATCCTTGGGGAAGAAAATCTGGTAGCTTTCGTTTACGGGAACCGCGGCATTTTCCCACCACAGGAAGCTTTTTGTTACGGGGGTGCGATTGCACAGCTTCACGCGGGTTTCCAGATAAGCGCAGCCGGGTTTCAGGACGATGCCCACCATGCCCTTCATCCGGTCGATGGGGTCGTGCTCGGACAACCAGCAGATAACACTGCCGTCGCCGCATTCCTCCGTTTCAAAATCGCAGGGCAGAAAACCGGAAGGGCGATGGTGGTAGGGCCAGTTGAATTCCACGCCGCCGGAGATCCAGGAGCCCAGCGCACCGATGAGGCCGGGCTTGATGACATGCTGGCGGTAGAAGAAATCGTAATCGGTGACTTTATCCCGTGCGGCAAAAATCCGTCCGCCGATCTCCGGAAGAACCAGCACGTCCAGATACTCGTTTTCCAGATGGACAACGGTGTAGCTGCGTTCGATTTTCCGTTCCCGGTTTACTTCCAGGGTGACCTTGTTGGGATAGGGGCGGCCTGTGGAGCGCTGGTGAACCCGATGCTCGGAGAACAGCGGCATTTCTTCCTTCCCGGGCTCCGGGTAGGTGGGGAGTATAAGCTGTTCCATGCGAATGGCTGCGTTGGACATGAGAATCCTCCTTTTATGGATACGTGACAGTTTTGGATGGTTTGTTACCATCATAATACTGCATATTCTACAAATAGAGAAGTCCAAAATCCTGATAATTCTGCAATGATTTTTAGACGAAAGCCCCGGATTGACGAACTTGGGAAAATTGTGCTATCATAGGGAAACAAAAGGAGGTCTCGACGATGGTATATCTGATGGTGGAGCAGCAGTTTGCGAAATATCCCTGGTGTCAGCGAACCATCCGGGGTATCTTTGAGGAAGTGCGGAAGCGCCGTATTCACGTCCAGGAGGTCAGCGAGCTTCCCGGCGGGGCGGAGGAGCGCTCCTGCGTGCTGCTGGTAGGCGCGTCCGAAGAATGGATCAATCAGACTGCCCGCGAGGCAGGCAGCTTGGGGCTTCACCCCGTTGTCCTGTCCAACCGGGAGACCAATTCCTCCGGGCTCAGTGTCAGCTCGGTGAAGATGGATATTCACAGCTCCATGGAATTGGCTGTGGATTATCTGAGGACGCTGGGCAGGGAACGGCTGGCGCTGTTCGGCGTCAACCCCAGTGCCTCCTCCGATCTCTGGCGAGCAAGACGCTTTGGGGAGCTGACCGGGCGGGAAGGGGATGTTTTCTTTCTTGGAGCCTCCGTCGCCGAGATTTTCGACCGGTTTTACGAAAAGATACACTGCTATGACGGGGTGATCTGCGCCAGCGACTATGCCGCCGTCAGCCTGGTGGGCAGGCTTCGGGAAAAGAACTATGCCATCCCGGAGAAGCTTTATGTCGTGGGTTACGGGGATATGTTCCTGTCCAGACTGTACCGGCCGTCCATTACGTCCATTTCCGACGACTATGAGAGCTTTGGAAAGGCGGCGCTGGCCATCTGTGCCATGATGGAGAAAAACGACGCGTTCTCGGTTGTCAGCGTCAAGCTCAAGAGCCGGCTGCATATCCGGGAGACGACGGAAAGCCGTCCCTATCTTCCGGATAACCGCCCGGTCACGCCGGTGCCGATTCCGGAAAACCGCTTTTTCGGGGACATGGAGTTTACCAAGCTGGCCAATCTGGAAACCATGTTCAATCAGTGTGACGAAACGGATTTTATGCTGCTGCATCTGCTGAGTCAGGAGCTGTCCTATTCCGTCATGGCGCAGCAGTGCTTCATCTCCGAAACCGCGGCAAAATACCGGGTAAAGAAAATGCAGAAGCTTTGCGGTGCGGACGATCGGGAAGAACTGGCGCAGATGATGCGAAATATCCTGTAAAGGCAAAAGAGGTGCGCTGCCAACGGGAGGCAGCGCACCTCTATTTTTATTGTCCGCCGTACTGCCGCACCAGCTCCGTCAGCTTTGGGACGGCATATTCAAAGAATCTCTGGAACGCGCCGCAGTAGCGGTTCACACCCGGACGGCCGTCCGGCATCGCCAGCCGATCCCGGCGGCATCCGCACCGGCAGAGGGATGCCCACTTGCAGCTGTGACATTCCGGGGGGTATACGCAGGAAGCCTCGATGAAGCCCAGTGCCTGCCGTCTGCGTTCCAGTTCCGGGAAGGAATCCACGGTCAGATTGCCCAGACGCCAGACATCCAGCATATAAAAATCGCAGGGATAGACGCTTCCGTCTGCCTCCACCACATACTGCCGGCTGCACACGCCGTTCATTTCGCACACGCCCGGAGGATTGCCGGAAAGAAGGTTCATCAGGCCGATAAAATAGCGCACATATCGAAGATGCCCCTGCTTTGCCTCCGGATACCAGCAGTCAAACAGACCTTTCAGGAAGCGCAGATACGATTCCTCGTCCAGGGAATAGCCCTGCGTTCCCGGCGCCGCTTCCAGCGGGTCCAGGCAGGGGATATACTGCTGGTATTCCACACCGAGCCGTGAGAAAAACTGATAAATCTGCTTGATCTGGGGAACGGTCTGGCGGGTAACCACCGTCAGCACATTGAATTCCACCTTGTATTCCTTCAGCAGGTTCAGCGATTCCATGACCCGGCGGAAGGTTCCCTGCCCCGATGGGTCTAAGCGGTTGGCATCGTGGACTTTCCGGTTCCCGTCCAGTGACAGACCCACAAGAAAGCGGTGTTCCTTAAAAAAGGCCGCCCACTCCCGGTTCAGCACCATGCCGTTGGTCTGAATGGAATGGTGGATGGCGACGCCGTTGACGTTCCATTTTGTTTCCAGCTCTATGGCTCTGCGAAAAAAGTCCAGCCCTGCCAGAGTCGGCTCTCCGCCCTGGTAGACAATGGTACAGCTGCCCTCTGCAAAGGCCAGGGTTCGCTTCAGAATGGCTTCCAGCGTATCCTCTGACATGATACCGTAGGAAGCCTGCTCCCGATGGGCGGCCTCGTCGGCGTAGAAGCAGTATTGACAGCGCAGATTGCACAGAGAGCTGGCGGGCTTGAGCATAATGGACAGCGGCGGCATAAGCATTCCTCGTTTCTGTTGATATTGCCATTATAACACAGCGGAAGAAAAACATCAAGAACGCCGACCGAAAGGGCGGCGTTCCGATGAAGAATCAGAAGGTGTTCTTAACCTGATGGAAGGCATAAATGCGGAAATCGTTGGGGCTCCATGCGGCGGCCTGTGCGATTTCTTCCTCTGCCTCGTCCCTGCGACCCAGACCCAGCAGCGCGTAGCCCCGGAGGATATGGCCGTTGACGGAGTTGATCTTCACAATATCATACTCGAAGGGCATGGGCGTGGGAGAGCCGACGCCGTAATAGCTGCGCATATCCTTGTTCTTCAGCAGGTTGTCGCCGGATTCCAGCATTTCCGTCAGAACCTGCTGCGCCTGACCGAACCGCATCAGCTTCCGCAGAGCCAACGCCCGGAACATGGACAGCTCGGAAACGGCGGCCTTGTAGACGGCGGCTTCCTCGAAGGCATTTGCCGCTTCCTTGGTTTTTCCAAGAGATTCCAGCAGAGTGCCCAGATAGTAGAAGATGTGGGCTTCCTGATTGAACCAGGTTTTGGCCTCGCCGTAGGACTTGGGCATATTCACGCCGTTCATGTAAACCTGATAGGCTTCCGCGGCCTTTCCGGCAGCGGCAAGCTCATTGGCGTAAAGCACATGCATCCAGGCGTGCTGCTTGGTCAGGTTGCCCTCGCCGCCCTCGTAGATATGGAACCGCTTGATCTTGGCGGCATGGATGGCCTCCGCGTAGCGACCCTGTTGGCAGAGCAGTACAATCCGATCCAGATAGCAGTCATCCCGCTGCGCCAGCAGCTCGGGGTAGCGGCCGTACACCTCCAGACGCTCCGCCACGGAGACATTGGTGTTTTTCAGCAGCTGCTGGTACTCAAACAACAGCCGGGGGTCCTTCCGGTATTCCAGCGCCCGCTCCATGCAGACCCGGGCGGAGGCGGCGTCGCCCCGCTTGTCGAAATAGGCCAGCGCCAGATTCCGCAGCGCCTTGGCATGGGTGCTGTCCCGGCTGATGCACTGCTCCCACAGCTCTACGGCGTCGTCGTAGCGGAAACGGTCATAGTGCAGATCGCCCAGATAATAGCAGGCGTTGGCGTCGGCAGGATTGTTTGCGATGGCGTATTTCAGCACGGCAATGTCCTCCAGCCGTGCAGGGAAGCACAGACCGGTGTCCAGAGAAGCGGCAAAGGCAAGCGCTTCGCTTCCGTCCTGACCCAGCAGATGCCGGCAGTAGCCCCGGTAGTAATGCAGCAGGGGATAATGGCTCCCGCTCAGGTCTATTACGTACAGAGCGTCCTCGGTAAGACCGGCTTCTAAGTAATCGCAGACCACATCCAGATAGTTTTCCGGCTTCTGGCCGAACATTTCCCGGATGGCATTGCTATTGTCCTCATAATGGTTCAGCTCTACTCTTGCCCACAGATCCAAAAGATCTGCGGAAACGGAAGCGGCCGCCAGATTCTTGGCTTCCTCGTCCCGCCCCAGACGGCGCAGGATCGCGGTTTTCAGGTTCACGGCACGGCTGTGGCCGGCGTTGAGCCCCAGAGAGACTTCCAGCTTTTCAAGAGCGTCCGCATATTCACCCTTGCGGCAGTCCAGCGTGGCCAGCTGGAAGTAGGCAGCGCTGCGGTGGGGATAGTTCCACGCGGCACGGTAAAGGACATCGTAGGCTTCGTCATACTCGCCCAGATACTGCAAGGCCAGACCCTTCAGATAGAGGGCCTCCGTGTCGGCGGGATGCTGGTTGCGGCTGGTGAGCCGGGCGATGGCGGTGTCGCAGTAGGCGACACATTCCCGGAACTTTCCGTCCTTCAGTGCCAGACGCCCCATGGAGGTATTGCAGCGGATGTCGCCGGGGTCACGCTTCAGCGCTTCCCGATAGTAATCCCGGGGGTCAAAGTTGTGCTGCTTGTACTGCTCCAGGTGGAAGCCGTTGATGTACAGCTCTTCCACGGTTTCATACTCGCAGGGGCGTTTTACGGGAGTGCGAACCTCGATGGGCTGCTTCTGTCCCCGGACGTAGGGCTTGTAGGATACCAGAACCTTGCCGTTTTCGTCGGTCAGGGTGGCGGTCAGGTTGGCAGCGTCCGCGTTCAGAGCCAGCTCTTTGCACCAGCTGGCTGCGGGGGTCATGTCGGCGGTCTCGGTAAAGAGGACTTCGTCTCCCTTGCACACCGTGATTCTGGCGTTGGGGAAGGAACCGGTGACGTTGAAGCCCAGGAATACCTTTTCGCCCCGCTGCTCCAGATTCATGGCGGCGTCAATGGTGGCGTTCTTCACGTCGCCGATATCCCGGATGGGGTACCAGTACTGCTCAAACTCCTTGGTCTCAAAGGGGGCAATCCAGGTGAAGTCCGGCTGGTTGTCGGTGTAGACGCCGGTCATCAGCTCGATATAGGGGCCGTCCTCGTCGGTGAGGTTGGAGCACCACATTTCGCCGAAATCGCCGTGTCCCCAGGTCCACATTTTTTTGCCGGGGGCAATGTGGTGATCGGCCACGGTGGCGATGCCCTTTTGCAGACCGCCGTCATAACCGGCCACAAAGTCCATGTCGGACTGCCCCTGAGAGACCAGGAAGGAGGAGGGCACTTTTACGGAGTCATACAGGGAAAGGTCGGTGCCTTCGCCGTAGTCGAAGGGTCTTGCGGACTTGTAAACGCCCTTGGCCATGGGCCATTGCAGCACCGCGCGGCGGTCGTGGTCGTTGACCCATTCCACGTCCGGCGGGAAAATGGTGCGGTAGGATTCGTTCACCGCCACCGCGAGATTTGCCCACCACATGAAGATCTGGGGCAGATTGGTGCGGTTGTACATCCGGATTTTTGCCTTGATGTAGCTGCGCCCCGGCTCCACGGTGATACCGGCCATGCCCTTCATCCGATAGAAGGGGTCAACTTCGCCTGTCCACAGGGTCTTGCTGCCGTCGGGATTTTCTTCCAGAGACGCTTCCAGAGGCAGGAAGGTGGTGGGGCGGTGATGCTGGGGCCAGTTGAACTCGATGCCGCCGGAGATCCAGGCGCCGGCCAGACCCACCAGGGCTGGCTTAATGACCCGGTTGCGGTAGATAAAGTCATAATGGCCGATCTTGTCATAGCCGGAGAGAATCTTGCCGCCGATGGCAGGCAGAACCTGGGTCTGAATGTATTCGTTTTCCAGGGTGTAGACCTCGTAGGATACATCCTTCTTTTCGTCGGTGATGCCGTCGGAATAGGGCAGGGGGTAAAGTCTGCCGGATGCTCCCTGATAAGGCTTCTTCTCGAAGAACATGGGCATGGCGTTTGGCTCTTTGGGAATATAGGTGGGAATCACCTGCTGCTCCCTGCGAGCGGTGACGGTTTCTGGCATAAATAGCAACCTCCTGTAGCATATTCTTGGTTTACTGATTCCATTGTAATGGAGGAGCGAACCGGGGGCAAGACTAAAAAGTTGGGGATTCGACGGATTGATTTTGTACTTTTTTCACATTTGCCCTTTTTGACGCATCTTGCAGTTTGTGCATTATTGGTATATAATAGAAAATAACCATCCCGAAGCCATTCGGGCATACCCCTATGGAGGCGATAAATATGATTCTGATTTTTGTGGAAGATACCTATTCCCACAGCGGCTGGTGCCAGGATCTGGTGAACGGACTGGTATCGGAGCTGAAAATGAAGCGGATGGCGTTCCGTTTTATCCGTTCCATTGAAGAAATGAGCCAGGGCAGCGGCTATATCTATGTAATAGGCTCCTCCACCGGCTGGATTCGGACGGTGCTGAAGGACGCCAACCGGGTGGGAATTTACCCAATTCTATTGTGCAATCAGGCGTTTCACGAGCTGGACGTGCGCTACAGCACGGTCTGCTCCGATACCAACGGCTCCATGCACCATCTGGTGGATACCCTGATCGCCACGGGGCGAACCCGCATTGCCCTGTACGGCACCAATCCCCACTCCGTGTCCGACGAAAGCCGGAAGAAAGCCTTTTACTACGCCATCGGACAGAAAAACCAGCGGGACGTTTACATCAATGACGGCTCCATGGAGCGGTGCTTCCGGAGCTTTCAGGGAACCATGGCGGATTATGATGCCGTAATCTGCGCGAATGATTTCACGGCCATTTCTCTGGTACGCAATCTTCTTGCCGGTTACCCGCAGGAGCTGGAACGGCTGCTGATTATCGGCTGTGCCGAAACCAGTCTGACGGAATATTACAGTCCCTATATTCTCTCCATCCGGGTCAATTTTCAGGAATACGGCAAGGCCGCGGTGACTCTGCTGGAAAATCTGAAGCGCAATCCCTACCTTTCCCACGCCGTTATGTCCATCCGGTGGGATTTCAGCCCTTTGACCTCCCTGCGGAAGCTGGACGGCGGCACCAGAGACAGCTGCCCGCCCTCCATCCCGGAATCACGGGACATCTTCTATCAGGACGCCGAGCTGACCGGTATGCTGCGGCTGGAGCGGATGCTCAATGAATGCGACAGTCTGGATCGGGAGATCATCGACTGCCTGCTGCGGGAAGAATCCTATGACAACATTTCCGAAAACTGCTTCGTTACCATCAGCACCATCAAATACCGTGTGAAGAAAATGATCGGCCTTGCGGAGGCAGCAGACCGCCGGGGTCTGATTCGGCTGCTGCGGGAATATTTGCCTCAAGCGGACAAAAACGGAAATGGATGACGCGGTATGTGCATATTGCATAAATTCTTGAAATGTATTTCATGCAAAAGAAACAGAACGTCTAAATTCTCGATTTTTTCAACACAGAAATTAGACTTCCCATTCGGGAATGGTTCCGATATAATTTAAATGTAACATTTGTCATGTGAGAAACAGCATGCAAATCAGAAAGGGAGCAGAAAATGGGAAATGTAATAGAGTTTCGGAATATCACCAAATATTTCCCCGGTGTGAAAGCTCTGGACGACATCAGTTTTACCGCCAACGGCGGCGAAGTGCTGGCGCTGATGGGCGAAAACGGCGCAGGCAAATCTACCCTGCTGAAGGTGCTCAACGGCGACTATCAGCAGACCTCCGGAGAATACCTGGTCAACGGAGCGCCGTGCCATTTTAATAGCCCGCGGGAAGCCGTGGCCGCCGGCATCGGTGTGATTTACCAGGAGCGGCAGATCATGCTGGAGCTGACCGTCGGTGAAAATATTTTCCTTGGCCGCCTTCCCACCGGCTTCATGGGAAGAATCAAAATGCGCGAGGTACACAGAAAAGCCCAGACCATCATCGATGAGTTCGGTCTGGATATGAAGTCCACCGATAAGGTCAAGGATCTTTCCGTTGCTTATCAGCAGATGGTGGAGATCATGAAGGCTTACAGCCGGGAAAACCTGAAAATGATCGCCTTTGACGAGCCGACCGCGTCCTTGTCGGATTCGGAGATCGACTCGCTGTTCCGGATCATCCGCAAGCTGAAGGCGGAAGGCAAGGTCATTATCTACGTTTCCCACCGAATGGCGGAGATCCGGCAGATTGCCGACCGGGTGGCCATCTTTAAGGACGGCCGGTTTGTTGGCGACTCTCCCATGGACGCCATTACCGACAAGGAACTGGTGAAGAAGATGGTCGGCCGGGACTTAGGCGACATATTCTCCGGTTTGAATCGGAATACCGCCATTGGTGACGTGGTGCTGGAAGTCAAGAACCTGTCCTCACCCTTCCTGAAGGATGCTTCCTTCCAGGTTCGTGCCGGTGAGGTCGTGGGCTTCTCGGGACTGGTGGGTGCAGGCCGCACGGAGGTGGTTCGCGCCATCATCGGCGCCGACCCCAGAACCGGCGGCGAAGTTCTTCTGAATGGAAAGCCCCTGAACTGCCGGTCGCCCCATGACGCCATTGCAAATGGCGTGGTCATGGTTCCGGAGGATCGGAAGCTCCAGGGCATTATCCCCAGGATGAGTGTGGGTAAAAATATTTCCATCGGCTCTCTGGATCAGATCACCAACCGGCTGGGCATTGTCAATACCCGCCGGGAGGAGCAGATCGGACTGGATGGCAAGGCCAATTTCAACATCAAGACCCCCAATCTGGAAAAGCCCATTGTAGAGCTTTCCGGCGGCAACCAGCAGAAGGCCATTGTCGCCCGCTGGATGAGCACCAAACCGGAGGTTCTGATTCTGGACGAACCGACCAAGGGTATCGACGTGGGCGCAAAATCGGAATTTTACAATATGATCTGCGAATTTGCCAAGGAGGGTCTGGCTGTGATCCTGATCTCCTCGGAATTGCCTGAGGTCATCGGCCTGTCCGACCGGATCATTGTGATGAGGGGACGCCGAATCGTCGGTGAGATTTCTGCGAAGGACGCAACGGAAGAAAAGCTCCTGAGCATGGCTATGATGGAGGAGACATAATATGGCTAACAATACCGCGCAGGGGAAGACCCTGGAAAAGAAAGGCTTCAAGCTGCCGATCTCCGGCAATGCGCTTGTGCTTCTGGTCGCATTGGTTCTGGTGACGGCGATTTTCTCGGCGCTGAACCCCAACTACTTTACATACGGAAACTTCATTAACATTCTGGTTTCCTCCACGCTGATCGGACTGACCTCCATCGGCATGACCTTCCTGATCATGACCGGCGGCAGCGACCTGTCCGCTGGCTCCGTGGCAGCCTTCGGCGGTGTGTTCATTGCCTGGGGTCTGAAAAATACCAGCCTGAACTGGGTGGTGCTGGTACTGATCGTTCTGGCGGCTTCCTCTGTCGCGGGCATTATCAACGGCCTGATGGTCACCCGGCTGAATATCGTCCCCTTTATTGCCACCCTGGTTTCCCAGTCTCTGTGGCGTGGCTGCGCCTACCTGCTGTGTGACGGCCGTCCCATTGCCATCAGCGACGCGGGACTGAAAAGTCTGGGCAATGGCATGATATTCGGCAGTGTTCCTTACCCCGTGATCATGACCTTCCTTTTGTTCGTACTATTCGCGTTTATCCTGTCCAGCACCAAGTTCGGCCGCAGCATTTTTGCCATCGGCGGCAATGCGGAGGCTGCCCGGCTGGCAGGCATCAATTCCAACCGGATCAAAATTGTCTGCTATGTGATGACTTCTGTATTCGCGGCCATGGCCGGCATTATTCTGGCCTCCCGGATGTTCTCCGGTCAGCCCGCCGCCAGCCCCAACCTGCACTTCGACGCCATCACCGCCTGCAACCTGGCAGGTGTCTCCATGGTGGGCGGCGTCGGCTCCATTCCCAGCGTGGCTCTGGGCGTGATTCTGGTTCAGGCCTTCAACTCCGGCCTGAACATGGCAGGCGTGTCCCAGTACTGGCAGTATGTCGCCCGTGCGGCGCTGCTGTTCGGCTCTCTGGCCATTGACTTCTATCGTCAGAGAAACCGTCAGAAGAGACTGCTGGCAGACAGCATGAAGAATCTGTAACCCTACGGTGTTTGCGGCTGTTGCCGAAAAACATAAATTATCAAAACGGAGGAAACACAATGAAAAAGCTGATCGCTCTGCTCCTGGCTCTGGTGATGATTCTGTCCCTGGCTGCCTGTGGCGCAAAGGAAACCACCCCCGAAACCAAGGCTACTGAAGCCGCCGCCCCCGTCGAGACCAAGGCTCCCACCGAGGAAGCACCCGCTGCCCCCACTTCTCTGAACATTTACGGTATCTACAAGTCCGAGTCCCCCTACTTCGTCAACGAAGCCGCCTCCATTGAGAAGGCTCTGAACGACAAGGGCGCCGAGTACGGCATCGAAGTCAAATGGCAATTCCTGAACTGCGACGGTGACGCAGAAAAGTACATGACCCAGATCGACACCGCCATCGCGGACAATGCCGACGCCATCGTTACCTGCATCCCCGACCAGACCATGTCCGAGGCCGTTGTCGCCAAGTGCGAGGCTGCCGGTGTCGTCATCGTTGCCTGCGACGATCCTCTGAAGGACGGCAACGACAACAAGCTGGCTCCCTGGTTCGGCATTGACGCCTACAACATCGGCTACGCCGCCGGTGAGTGGATGGCGGACTACGCCACCAAGAACAACCTGACCGAAGACGAGACCGTTGGCGTTCTGTACATGACCATGAACACCACCTCCTCCTGCGTCCCCCGTACCGAGGGTGAAAAGCAGGCTATGGCCGATAAGCTGAACGGTGTTTTCGACAACCGCACCTACGAGGTTGACTACGTGACCACCATGGAGGATGCCTACAACGGCGCTTCCGCCATGATCGCCGGTCATCCCGAAATCAAGTCCTGGCTGGTTATGGTCGCTTCCGAGCAGGGCGCTCTGGGCGTCGCTTCCGCCATTGAGAACGCCGGTCTGGCTGACACCTCCTGCGTTGTGACCCTGGGCTGCGATGAGACCACCGGTCAGTGGGAAGAGGGCAACTACGCCGTCATCCGTTCCGCCGCTTATTTCTCCGGCAAGGTCGTCGGTAAGGAAGCCATCGTTGCCGTAGTCGAGCACCTGGTCAACGGCACCGAGATCCCCAAGGAGTATGCCACTCCCGCCGTCATGGTCGATCCCACCAACTACAAGGATCACGTTCTGTAATCAAAATCGAATTTAACGGGAAAGGGCAATCGGGGTTACCCCGGTTGCCCTGAACCGTTTTTCAGGGCAGCCGCGTGCCGGCTGTGGTGAAAAGCGGTATCAAAATCATTATGGAATCCCAGAAAAAGGAGAAATGATATGAAAAAGAAGAACATTCTGCTGTACTTCACCGATCAGCAGCGGGCGGACACCTGCGGCTGCTACGGTCAGGAACTTCCCATTACGCCCGTTCTGGATCAGCTGGCTGCGGAGGGCACCCGGTTTGACCTGGCGTTCACCCCTCAGCCCGTCTGCGGCCCCTGCCGCGCCATGTTCCAGACCGGCAAATGGGCGACGGATATCGGCTGCTTCCGCAATAATATCATGCTCCCGGCCAACGTAAAGCCTTTGGGGGCATATATGGAGGAGGCCGGTTACGAAACGGCCTACGTCGGCAAGTGGCACTTAGCGTCCGATGGGGAGCTGGAACAGAAGCCCACCATTGACCATACCGTCACCGCCATCCCCCGGGAGCTGCGGGGCGGCTATACCGGCTTCTGGCGTACCAGTGACGTTCTGGAATTTACCAGCCACGGCTATGACGGTTTCGTGTTTGACGAGAATGACAACCGTATTGATTTCACCGGCTACCGCGTGGACTGCATCACGGACTTTGCCCTGGAATTTCTGGAGCGGTACAGGGGAGAGAAGCCTTTCTTCATGACCGTCTCCCATATTGAACCCCACCATCAGAACGACCACCACCACTATGAAGGCCCCATCGGCTCCAAAGAGAAGTACGCGAACTTCACCTCGCCCAAGGATCTGGAGGCACTGGGCGGCAATCACCGGGAGGAATACCCCGACTATCTGGGACAGTGCGCGTCTCTGGACAAGAATCTGGGACGGCTGGTGAACAGGCTGAAGGAAATGGGTATCTACGAGGATACGGTCATCCTTTACCTTTCCGATCATGGCAGCCACTTCATGACCCGCAATCGGGACGCCCATCTCAACGGCTATGACGACTACAAGCGCTCCATGCACGATGCCTGCCTGCGGGTTCCGCTGGTGGTGACCGGCGGCGAGTTTACCGGCGGCGGTGTGGTGACCGACCTGATCAGCACCGCCGGTCTGCCCAAGACCATTCTGGGCATTGCCGGTGTGGATGTGGGCGACGAAATGATCGGCGAAAACTTTGCCGATGTTCTGCACAAAGCCAACCCCGACCGCCCCAACGAGGTTTTTGCCCAGATCTCCGAGAGCCGGGTAGGCCGCGCCATCCGCACCGCCGATTATGCTTACTCCGTCTACGCCCCCGGCATCAACGGCGGCGCACAGCCCGCGGCAGACCTCTACGCGGATGATTTCTTCTACGATCTGAAAAAGGACCCCTATGAGCTGAACAACCTGGTCGACAATCCTGCCTACACCCAGGTCAAGCAGGAACTGCGCAAAAAGCTGCTGAACTGGATCCGAACCGCCGAAAATGCGTCCCCCGAAATTGTGGATGCCTGATATGTTTTTGCAATAGACTTTTTTGCTCGCGTGAGCGCACGAACTCCGGCTGACAGGCAAGGCCTGTCAGCCGGAATCAGATTCGTTAGAGCAAACAGAATATGGAATTTGACCCTCTGCTGTTCAAGGCCTCGGTATCTCCGTCCGGAAGCTGATTGCGGAAATCCACACAGCAGAAATCCGAAAAAGCGCGGCTGTCGATTGTCTCCGGGAAAGCCATTCCTCCGTATTTGTACTTGCATAGAAATATCGTCCGTGCTATACTGATTGTGACAATTTCGCGTGCAAGAGAAACGATCGGCTATGCACGACTCAATTTGTAAAGGAGCGTTTTTTATGGTTTGCAGCTGCTGCGGCGCAAAGAAAGGGTTTTTGGAGATGTTCTTTTCGGTGGAAGGAAGCAAGGAGGTCAAGCTTTGCAGCGAGTGCAAGGAGATAGTGGAAAAACTGGACGGAGATGTACTCGGCGGGGAAAAGGAGCTGTATGATCTCCACATGATCCAGCTTCAGAAGCGCGCCAAAAATCCCTCCGAGGCATTTCAGAGTTGGAAAACGGCACATTTTCCGGCCAAGTAGGGAAGTGCCAAACAGGAAGCCTGTTGAGAGAAGCGCAACGGGAAGCACTCGGATTTTTCCCAGCCAAAATGCAGACAGAGAGGAAACATACATATGAAAATTCTGGTCGTAAACGATGACTCCATCCATGCTCCCGGCATCGTGCTGCTGGCGAAGGCGGCCATGGAGCTGGGGGAGGTCACGGTGGTGGCGCCCGCCAATCAGTGCAGCGCCATGTCCCAGAGGATCACAATCCGCGGGGATATGCGGGTGGATAAGGTGCGGGATTTTCCCGTTCCCGTGAAAGCGGCCTACAAGGTGGACGGCACGCCCGCAGACTGCTTGAAGATTGCAATGCAGTATCTGCTGGAGGAAAAGCCGGACTATGTTTTCTCCGGCATCAACGACGGCTATAATGCGGGCTTCGACATTGCCTATTCCGGCACGCTGGGGGCGGCCTTTGAGGCGGTCATGAACGGCGTCCCGGCCATGGCCTTCTCCAATGCTATGCACTCGCCCCTGGATATCGCGGAGACGTATCTGACGGATATCATCCGGGAGCTGACGGAGGCCGGTCAGGGGAGGGGCGAGGTGTGGAATGTGAATTTCCCGGCGGTTGCCCCCGATCAGCTGAAGGGTATTCTGAGAGACCGCACCGTTGCCCCCATTCAGTTCTACAGCGAAAATTATCGGGAAACCAGACTGCCTGACGGCGCGGTCGCCCTCACCGGCCAGGGTTTGCCGCTGACGGAGCAGGATGAGACGCCGGCGGGCACCGACGTGGAGGCCGTTCTGAGAGGATACATTTCCATCGGCAAGGTCAGGAGCATGCTTATGTAAAAATTAGGCAAAAATTGTGTCCGCCTACTTGAAAAAAACACAAAATGTGCTATTATTCAGGTGTTGGGGATTTGACGTCCCCACCGGTCCGTAATTCCCGGTGTTTCACCGTGAATAAAAAAAGACAAAGGAGACATTCAAGATGAAAAAGATCCTTGCACTGACCATGGCAATGATTCTGGTTCTGTCCCTGGCCGCCTGCGGCGCAAAGGACACGACTCCCGAGACCACCGCGGCGGCAACCGCAGCGGCGACTGAGGAAGCCGTTGAGACCGAAGCTGCCCGTCCTCATTTCGACAAGCTGACCCTGGAGTTCGTTCCCTCCAAGGATGCCGACGTCATCATCGCCGGCACCGAGAACCTGCCCGAGCTGGTCAAGGCCGAAATGGCAAAGCTGGGCTACGACATCGACGAAGTTGACATCACCGTCGGCACCAGCTACGACGCCACCGGTGAGGCCATGTCCGCCGGTACCATCGATCTGGGCTGGCTGCCCGGCGGCACCTACGCCCTGTACTCCGACGATACCGAGGTCATTCTGACCGCTACCCGTAACGGCCTGTCCAACGACAGCGAGAACCCCGCCGACTGGAACGGCGAAGCCAACGCCACCAAAAAGGATGGCCCTCAGGTCACCTACTACCGTTCTCTGATTTACGCAACGCCCTCTCCCTACGGCAAGGAGCTGGCCGCCAAGGTCAACGCCGGTGAGAAGCTGACCTGGGAAGATCTGGACAAGGCTACTTGGGCTGTGCAGAAGACCTCTTCCTCCGCCGGTTACATCTATCCCACTCTGTGGCTGATGGAGAACTACGACGGCAAGAAGATCTCCGACCTGTCCAACGTCGTTCCTCTGGACTCCGGCTACGGCACCGCTTTCTCCTACGCCGCTGCTGAGCAGGTGGACATCATCGTCTGCTACGCCGACGGCCGTAACGACTACGAAGCTTCCTGGACGCTGCCCGTCGATCAGAAGGATGAGACCGGCAAGCAGGGCATGGGTCGTTCCGACTCCATCTGGAATGAGCTGAATGTCATCGGCGTCACCGACGGCATCTACAACGACACCGTTGCCATTTCCAAGGAAAGCCCCTACTACACCCCCGAGCTGATCGACGCTCTGCAGCAGTGCTTCATCAACATCATCAACACCGATGAAGGCCAGGCAATCTTCAGCGTCTACAGCCACACCGGCTATGCCATCGCCAAGGACTCCGATTACGACGGCGCCCGCGCCGCTCTGGCCGTTGTTTCCTGATTTATTGAAGGAATTCAGAAAGCGCCCTGCCTCAAAACAGGGCGCTTTCACCCTAAACAGCATGTTTTCAAGGAATCCTGCGGCAGGGCGGGTTGCCATCGACCCAATGCGCTGTCGGCGGCAAGCCGCCTTGCCGCAGAGCTTCGGCTCGCGTATATCCAACTTAGCTTATTAGCTTACAGAAAGAGAAGACGCTGATATGATTGAATTTAAAGACGTATATAAAACCTATCCCAACGGCTTCACCGCGCTGAAAGGCATCAGCCTGCAAATCGAGCAGGGGGAATTTGTTGCCATTATCGGTCTGTCCGGCGCGGGTAAATCCACCATTCTGCGCTGCATCAACCGGATGCACGATATCACCAAGGGCGAACTGACGGTGGACGGCGTCGATGTGGATGCCCTGAAGGGTAAGACGCTGCGCCGCTACCGCCGGAAGGTGGGCATGATCTTCCAGAGCTTCAATCTGGTCTCCCGCAGCACCGCCATTAAGAACGTTCTGACTGCCGATGTGCCGGATATGAACTTCTTCCGTGTCCTGTTCGGCATTTTTACCAAGGATCAGAAGATGCGCGCCCTGGAAAGCCTGGACAAAGTGGGCATTCTGGACAAAGCCTACACCCGCTGCGACCAGCTGTCCGGCGGCCAGCAGCAGCGTGTCGCGCTGGCGCGCACCCTGAATCAGAACCCCAAGATCATTCTGGCCGACGAGCCGGTGGCCTCCCTCGACCCCATCACCGCCAAGCAGGTCATGGAGGACTTTGTCCGCATCAACAAGGAGTACAATATCTCCATTCTGCTGAACATCCACCATGTTGATCTGGCGCTGAAATACTGCGACCGGGTCATCGGCGTCCGTGCCGGTGAGATCGTCTTCGACGGCCCTGCCAGCACCATTACCCAGGAGCAGATCGACGCGGTCTACAACGGCGCCAAGGTTCCCACCATGGGCGACGGAGAATGAGTATGGACAACGAAAATACCGCTCTCTACAGAGAGACGCTCTTCGATAAGATCTTCAAGCCCCAGATCATCACTCTGGAAAACGGACATACCGTCCGCCGCCCCAGAAGCCGCACGCCGCTCATTGTGCTCGCGCTTGCGCTGGCTATCGTGTGGGCGCTGAAAATGACCGGCTTTGATCTCGCGGTCATCGTCAGCCGGTTTTCCAAGATGCTGGATCTGCTGAAAAAGATTTTCCATCCCAACTGGGAGTTCTTCCCCAAGGTCGTCAGCCCCCTGCTGGACACCATCAAAATGTCCATTCTGGGCACGGTCATCGGCTGCGCCATCGCCATGCCGGTGGCAATCCTCGCTTCCTCCAACATCAATCGCAACGCGGTGATCGTCAGCATTTTTCGCTTCATTCTGGCGCTCATCCGCACCCTGCCCACGCTGGTCATTGCCCTGGTCTGCGCGTTGATCTTCTCTCTTGGAACCTTTTCCGGTACGGTGGCCATCGCCATTTTCACCTTTGGCGTTGTGTCCAAGATGCTGTACGAGAGCATCGAGACCATCGATATGGGACCGTTTGAGGCCATGGAGGCGCTGGGCGCCAATAAATTCCAGGCCTTCTGGTCGGCCTGCGTTCCTCAGATTCTGCCCGTTTATCTGAGCCACTGCCTGTACTGCTTTGAAATGAACATCCGTGCCTCTGCCATTCTGGGTTATGTGGGCGCGGGCGGCCTCGGCATCACCATCAACGAGCGGATCGGCTGGCGTGACTACGAGAGCCTTGGCATGGTTCTGCTGACGCTGTTCGTGGTCGTTGCGTTCATCGAATTCTTCAGCGCCTACCTGCGCAAGAAGCTGAGCTGAGAGGAGGATGAACATGTCTGCAAGAACCAAATTGGAAACCTTTGAGGAAGTCTACAACCGGAAGCTTACCGCTGCCGAGGCCTATGCCAACCGCCCCCGGAAGTGGATGCTCTACACCCTGATCGTGCTGATTATCGCGGTAATGGTCAGCTGGTCGTCCTCCAGCATCCAGTTCAACGGCATGACCACAACGGGCTCCGAAGTGGCAAAGGGCGTCCTCCACGGCGTCTTCCATCCCGATACCGCGCTGCTTTTCGGCACGGGAGATACGGATGTTCCTTATCTGCTGCTGCAAACTGTGGCCATTGCGGTGCTGGGCACCCTGTTCGGCGCGATTCTGGCGATTCCCTTCGCCTTCCTCGCCGCGTCCAACATCATGCCGAAGCCCATTTCCTATCTGTTCCGGCTGCTGATCCTGCTGATCCGTACCATTCCCAGCCTGGTGTGGGCGCTGATGTGGATCCGCGTCACCGGCCCCGGCGCGGCCTGCGGTGTCATCACCCAGTCCATTTGCTCCATCGGCATGATCTCCAAAATGTACATCACGGCCATCGAGGATTTGGACACCCACATCCTGGAGAGCCTGGACGCCATGGGCTGCAACGCCTTTGAGAAAATTCGCTACGGCGTTATCCCGCAGCTGACGGCGAGCTTCATTTCCACCACCATTTACCGCTTCGATATCAACCTGAAGGACGCTACCACCCTGGGTATTGTCGGCGCGGGCGGTATCGGCGCGTCTCTGGTACAGTGCCTGAACAGCCGCCGCTGGGCGATGGTCGGCTCCTTTGTCTGGGGACTGATGGTGCTGGCGCTGGTCATCGAGTTCTTCTCCACCAGAATCCGCCGGAAGCTGGCGCACGGTCAATAATTCAACCAAAGGCTTCGGCGCGTCAACGCCGAAGCCTTTTTCAAGGGAGTATTTTTATGAACCGAAATCTGACGATCTGCTTTACAAGCGATATCCACGGCTATTTTTCCGATATGGATTACGCCACGGGGATGCCCGGCACCACCGGACTTTCCCGCTGTGCGTCAACCTTTTCCCACGACGGCAACACCCTGATTCTGGACGGCGGCGACATCTTGCAGGGAAGCCCCTTTGCCTACTGGCTCAGCCGGAGTCCAGTGGAGGGCGCGAAGGTATCCGCTCGGGTGATGAATCTGGCGGGGTATCAGTTTGTCACCATCGGCAACCATGATTTTAACTTTGGCCGTGAGACGCTGGAAAGCTACCTCAGCCACCTGGACGCACGCTGTGTCAGCGCCAACGTGGAGGGCGTGGCCGGCGTGGAGCGAATTGCCGTGGTCACGCTGGAAAACGGCCTGCGCGTGGGCATTACCGGCGTCACCACCCACTTTGTCAACCTGTGGGAGAAGCCGGAGAATCTGGAAGGCATCAAGGTTCACGAGGCTTTCCCCGCCGCGGCGGCCGCGCTGGAAGAACTGAAAAAGGCCAATGTGGACATCACGGTCTGCATTTACCACGGCGGGTTTGAAAATGATCTGGCCACCGGAGAGCTTCTCTCTGACACCGGCGAAAATCAGGCCTACCGGATTTGCAAGGAACTGGATTTTGATATTTTGCTGACGGGACACCAGCATCAGGCCAAGGCGGGCTTGCAGCTTTTCGGCACCTATGCCTGCCAGTCCCCGGATCGGTGCAGGCAGTATGTCCGGATGGATGCGGAGGTGCCGGCGGATGGGAACGTGACTGCCCATTCCCGGCTGGTTGACCCCGGAAAGCCTGAGGAACGTCTGGCGGCCTTTCTGGCGCCGCTGGACGCACAAAATGCCGTTTTCCTGGATCAGCCCCTTGGGGAGCTGGACGTTCCGCTGCTGCCCGGAGAGCATATGGAGATGGCGGAAAACGGCTCCCTCATTGCCAATTTCTTCAATCAGGTGCAGCTGGAAGCCTCCGGCGCAGACCTATCCGTCACCAGCCTTGCCAACGTGGTGAAGGGCTTCAATCAGCAGGTCACCATCCGGGACGTGGTGGCTACCTATGTGTTCCCCAACACGCTGCAAACGCTTGAGGTAAATCGCCGGGTTCTGAAAGCCGGGCTGGAACGGTGCGCGGAATACTTTGCATTGGACGGGTTCGGGCAGCTGCAAGTGGGGCAGAGCTTCCTCAAGCCCATTGTCCAGCACTATAACTTTGACTATCTCTCCGGCCTGGAAGTGACGATGGACATTCGCAGGCCAATCGGCGACCGGGTCACGTCCATGCTGTATGAGGGCAAGGAGCTGGAAGAAGGTCGCACATTGACGCTGTGCATGAATAACTACCGAGCCACCGGCACAGGCGGGTATCCGTTTTATGCCCAATGCAAGCTGGTCAAGGATCAGCCGACGGAAATTTCCCAGATGATCATTGAGTACATCGACCGGCACAAGCACGTCACCGTGGATAAGCGAAAGTGGCTGCACGTAGTGTACTAAGGCAGCACCGCACAATTGCGTCTTCGAGTCTCAGCCGCCTTTTTACCCCACTTCCGCAGTTCCGAAAATGGGAAATACATACAGTATTCCTCCATTTTCGGAACTTTGAACTGGGGCAAAAATTCTGGCTGAGACTTCTTGCCGAATTGTGCGGTGTTGCCCTAATGAATAGGCTGGGTGTTCTGGCAGCGCAATCGACCCTCAATTTTTATGAAATGAACGCAAAACGTCCTGTGAGTCAGTTGGATTCACAGGACGTTTTGCGTTACACGAAATTGCAGAAAACTTTTCCGGCTGTCGGAAATTACAGCAGTGCGTTCACTTCTTCCCGGGTGGGGACGGAGGTCTGGGCGCCCTTGCGGGTGACGGAAATGGCTGCCGCCGTGTTGGCAAAGCGAATGGCGTCATCTACGGGCATTTCCTCGGAGAGGGCGACTGCCAGCGCACCGTTGAAGGTGTCTCCGGCGGCGGTGGTGTCTACGGCCGTCACCTTTTGGGTGGGGTAATGTACGCAGCCGCTTTCCCGGCACAGAAGCGCGCCCTTTGAGCCGATGGTGACCAGAACATTGCCGACGCCCTTTTGAATCAGCTGCTTTGCGGCAAATTCCACCTGCTCAACGGTGTCCGTGGGCAGCTTCGTGATGCTGGAAAGCTCCGTTTCATTGGGCGTGATCCAGTCTATGTATTGGAAAAGGCTGTCCGGAATGGATTCCGGTGCGGGAGCGGGGTTCAGAATTGTGGTTTTGCCCAGTTTTTTCATTTCGGGAATCAGAGAAAATACGCCATCGTGGGGGATTTCCAGCTGAATTAACAAAATGCCGGCGGACTGAATCACGTCCTGATTCCGGCGGAAATAGGCTTCGTCACAGCAGTCATTGGCGCCGGGGACAACGACGATGCTGTTTTCCCCCGCGCTGTTGACCGTGATCATGGCCATACCGGAGGGCTGGGTGTCGCTGTAGCCGATGCGGGACAGGTCAACCCCGGCGTTTTCCAGGCTTTTATACAGAAGCTGCCCCTGGCTGTCCCGGCCGAGGACGCTGAGGAAGGTGCAGTCGCCGCCCAGCTTTCCGCAGGCGCAGGCCTGATTCGCGCCTTTTCCGCCGGGGACGTTGGCGAAGGAACGGCACAGGAGCGTTTCCCCCTTCCGGGGCATTTCCGGCACGTTCAGCACGAAATCAATGTTGGAGCTTCCGACGACCAGGATTCTCTTTTGCTTTTTCATTGAGAACACCTCGTTTGGTTGATTTTTATAAAATAGGGAGGGACTGATTGGTCAGACTTTCACAGCCGTGTCCGGGGAGATCAGCTCCAGACATTTTTCCGGCTCCGGGGCGAACAGGGAGGTGATTTTGATTTCCAGACCTTCCTCTGCCAGCATTTCCTTCAGAACGGACATCAAAACACCGCTGCCTTTGGAAAGCCGACAGGTGGACAGGGTTTCGGCGAGGTTCTGCCGACCCTCAAAGGAGCCGTACCAGTCTCCGGTGCAGGTGTAATCCACACCGCAGGAGGGGCTGCCGTCGATGCCGACAATACCCAGAATTTCAAAGCGCTCCCCATGCTCCAGATATTCCTTCAGCTGGTCGAGAATGGGCGAGAGAATATTGCGGCAATGCCTGCGGAAAAACACGTTGTCAAACTGGTTGCTTACATGTCCCCAGCGGTTCGTCCCGTACAGGGTGAATTCCGGGCAGGGGAGCTGGATGAGCTGAATGTCCCGGTCGATGGCAAGGTGCATAAATTTCTTGCGCAGCGCCTCCTCGGCGTCCATTTCCTCCTGATTGTACAGAACCACCTTGGACGCCGTGTTGAGGATGCAATGGGAAACAAAGACGATTTTTTGCATGGTGCGCCTCCTTATACGAGTTTTTAATAAAACGCTTAAAAGCGTTTTATTAGGCCGCAGGAT
>ERZ791802.305-NODE-305-length-54783-cov-3.359195_pt1 | contig 54783 bp, 50 predicted proteins | sample MGYA00510308_ERZ791802 | MGnify/ENA primary metagenome ERZ791802 (study PRJEB30046, sample SAMN00792028) | human gut metagenome | study: EMG produced TPA metagenomics assembly of the A metagenome-wide association study of gut microbiota in type 2...
AATGGAGTCAATACGGGCAACAAATACGATGCTGGCAACCGCGCAGAACAGACCAGAAATGCCATAAACAATGATCTTATAACGGTTCACGTTAATACCGGACAGGAAAGCGTTCTTTTCATTACCACCCAGGGCGACTACACGGCGGCCGAACTTGGTGTAAGTCATCATGAGATACGCCACCATGACCATGGCCAGCAAAACCAGCAGCATGGGCGAGAAAATTTCGAAGTACTTGGTTTTCAAGCCGTTGAATGCACCGCCGAAGTTCATGATACGTCCACCGGAAACCGTCAGGGCAATGCCATAAAACATCTTACTGGTGCCCAGTGTAATGACCAGCGGAATGCACTTACTTTTTGCAATGATAGCGCCGTTGAGCAAACCACAGGCTGCACCGGTAACAAGGCCAGCCAGCACAGCGATAAAGGTGGGCAGACCGTTGTCCAACACTACGTACATAACAACACCGCAGACGACCATAATATTGCCGATGGACAGGTCAATACCGCCGGAGATCAGCAGAATGCTCATTGCCATTGTCAGAATACCCAGCACGCAGATCTGCTGGAAAATTGCGACAATGTTATTGATGCCAATAAAATTAGGGTTGATACACGAAATAATTACGACAATCAATGCGATAACGATTGCCAGAAGGACCCGCTGGTCCTTAAAAATATTTTTAGCCGGAGAAAGGCTAGTCTTTTTATCAGCCATCTTTATTTACTCCCAATGCACGTTTAATGATTTCCTGTTCGTTGATCTGCTCGCCTTTCAGCTCACAATCAATGCGGCCATCCCGAACCACCAAAACTCTGTCGCTCATGCTGATAAGTTCCGGCATATCAGAGCTGATCATCAGGATACACTTGCCCTGCTTTGTCAGGTTGCTCATCTGTTTGTAAAACTCGGCTTTGGCATTGACATCAATACCGCGGGTAGGTTCATCAAAAATGTAAATATCCTGTTCCGCATACAGCCACTTTGCCAGGACTACTTTCTGCTGGTTGCCACCGGAAAGGTAAACTGCCTCGGTCCACACGCTGGGCGTTTTGACCCGCAGTTCTTTCAGCAGCGGCTCGATCAGCGGCGGAAACTTTTTGATATTCACAAAGAATCCTTTGATCTTTTCCCGCAGGCCTATGATCGTTGCATTTTCCAGCACGCTGGCGTGCAGCATCAGGCCAAGCTTCTGGCGATCCTCTGTAATAAAGGCGATACCTGCATTAATACTGTCGTTCGGGTCCTTGATCTGCACCTCTTTGCCGTTGATATAGATGTGCCCACCGTAGCGGCTGTCTGCGCCTATCATGGCACGCATCATTTCGGTGCGGCCGGAGCCGACCATTCCAGAGAAGCCTACGATTTCGCCCTTATGCACCGTAAAATTGATTTTTGGAGAGTCTTTCGTCAGCTGCAAGTCTTTGACTTCTAGCATCACATCACCGATGGGACATTTCTCGCGGTCATAGAACATATCTATCGGGCGGCCTACCATGTCCTGTGTGATCTTGATAATCGGCGTATCATGATTTTCGTTGGAGAAGGTGCTGATCACCGCACCATCGCGGATTACCGTAATGCGATCCGCGATCTCGACAACTTCGTTCAGGAAGTGGGAAATGTAGATGATACCAATCCCCATGCTGGCAATACGCCTAGTCAGTTCCGTAACCTTTGCGGCATCCTCTACGTTGAACATTGATGTCGGTTCATCCATAATCAGCACACGGGGCTGCACGCTCAACGCTTTCAGGATCTTGACAAACTGCTGATCCGAGACAGACAGATTTTCAATTTTGGTATCCAGCTTCAAATGGATACCCAGGTCATCCATCTGCCTTTGTGTTTCTTTCCGCATTGCGGGATAATCTATGATTCCCAGTCCCTTGGTTTTTTCGTTGCCGACAAAAATATTTTCCACAACGTCCATGCTTGGAACCAGGTCATTTTCTTGGTAAACGATGTTGATTCCAAGCTGCTTGGACAAGAATGGATCGAACTTACTGTATTCTTTTCCATCCACCGTGATGGTTCCCTCGGTAGGTGTGTAAGCACCCGAAAGAACCTTCATCAGGGTAGATTTTCCTGCGCCGTTCTCGCCTACCAGGCAGTGGATTTCACCCGGATATACTTCAAAAGTGATGCCGGACAAAGCCCAAACGCCAGAGAACTCCTTTTTGATATCTTTCATGGCAATAATGGGTTTTGTATTTTTGTAGTCACAAGGCATGTCTGATCTCACCCTCTTACAAAAACGCCAGCCAGGCGCGCCGAATTTCACGGCACGGCCGGCTGGCGGTATATTAACTCATATCGTAGTATTCAATAGGCTAGTTATTTGTTCTCGCCCAGGTACTTGTAAGCGGCTGCATAGTCATCCCAAGCAATGTAGGAGCTGGTATCATCAGCAGAAACGGGGATAACCGGCAGAGCAGTAAACTTCTCAGCGGGATCTTCGCCCAGGGCGACCTTATTGTACAGGTTCATGAAAGTCTTGACACCCTGGATGGAAACGGGAGCGGTCATGTTTGCAGCCTCGATACCGTCCTGCAGCATTTTGAAACCATCCGGAGAACCACCAGTGGAAACGATGGGGATGTTCTCTTTGCCAGCGTCCTTCAGAGCGTTGTAGCAGCCCTGGGCCATCATATCGTTGTTGGCAAAGATGTAGTTGAACTCGGTGCCGGAGTTGATCAGGTCGGTAGTAACGTTGTAAGCCTTATCCGTCAGCCAGTCAGCGTGCAGCGTAGCAACGACCTGCACATCGCCGCCCAGCTCTTCCAGGGCGCGGTCAACACCTTCCTGGTACTTCTCGTAAACACCTGCGCCTTCCTGGCCAGCGCAGAAGAAGATCTTTGCCTCGGGGTCCTGCTCAGCGATCCACTTGATGGCAGCTTCGCCGATCTTGTCATACTCACAGGCAACGGAAGCAATGTAATCGCCCGGATCATCCAGGCCGTCCATAGCAAAGTTCTCGATAGTGACGGGGATTCCGGCCTCGTTAGCCATCTTGACCAGCTGAGACCCCTGCTCGGTAGAGATCGGGAAGACAGAGATGCCGTCAACGCCCTGCTGAATCAGGGATTCCATCGCGGTGACGGAATCTTCCAGGCTGTTCTTGGAATCCAGGACGACGGTCTTAACGCCATTCTGCTCAGCGGCATACTCAAATGCCTTGGCAGAATACTCATTCCAGATATCCGACATATCGTAGGCGATATAGCCGAAGGTCAGGTCCTTCTTATCGCCGGTGCTTTCCGCAGCAGAAGAAGACTCTGCCGTGGAAGAAGCAGTGCTGTCGGCTGCCGGTGCGGCCGAGCTGGATGCAGCAGAGCTGCCGCATGCTGCCAAAGAAAGCATGAGCGCGGTGGCTGTTGCAATAGAGAGTGCCTTTTTCATGTGTTCTTAAACCTCCATATAAATAATGTAGAAAATATATTATCCGGCGGTGGTACCTACCGCAGAATGTACTTAAATCTTGTAACCGAGATTTTTCAAATATACCGCAGATTCTTTAACAGCGGTATTGATCTCATCCAGATCTTTCGGTCCTTTTGCGGTAAACTCAATTTCGAGGCTGAACGGGGCATCGTTATTAGCCTTGTCCAGTTTATTGAAAAGCGTTTTGAAATCGACGTAGCCTTTTCCAAGTGCAGGGAAATCCCATGCATCGCGCGCGCCTGCCTTATCCTTGATGTGCAGGTACGCCACATTGTCCATGCAGGTATCGATATCATCTGCTGCATCTACATTGCCATAGAACACGCAGTTTGCCGTATCGTAGTTGATTTTTACCAGATTGGAATTTACTGCCGTGACGATTCCATTCATGATTGTGCCGGTCGCATGCTCACCGTGCAGCTCCAAGACCAGCATCAAGCCATTTTCTTTCAGATGCGGGATCAGTCCTTTGATGTTCTGCACCAGAACTTCGTTTCCGGTTTTTGCTTTATCCTTTAAATGGGCCTCACCGATTGAGGAGACAATGTATTTACAGCCGAAGAAATGCGCCAGGCGCATATTCATAATAAAATCAGGCAGTCTGTCTACATCCATAAGGTTTGTATGACCGCTCATCGCAAAGGGGACTAGATCCAGCTCTTTCAGTTTGTCCTGCACATGGCAAAGACTTGCAAAGCTCTGGTCCGGAAAGACGTGTTCTGTCCATCCCTTTGTTGCCGTCAGTTCTACATAATGGAACCCCGCTGCGGCGATTCCCTCCAGTGCTTCATCGATTGAGTAACCATGGTAGCAGTTGGAATTGACACCAATAATTCTGGGCATCATAATCTCAAGCCTCTTTTCTGCATCAGTCAGCGTATAGGCCGCCTTGCATCTGTTCAAAGAAATCGTAGTAGTGATCAATATAATATCTTGCAGCACCGCCAAGCTCGGAATCCAGCCCCAGCGTAGAATACTGGATCCAGGTGTTGGACACAAACTCTTTGAAGCCGCTATTTTGTACTTCATCGCGGATGTTGGAAAGGAAGAACGGGCCAAGATTTACGCCCATACCGCCAATCACCACAAGCGACGGATTGAAAAGCGTGATCAGATTTGAGATCGCAAAAGACAAATCGACCGCTAGATCTTTTATCAGCTCTTTTGCATGGGCATCTCCATCTTCAGCCATGGCACCAATATCACAGTACAAAGGTTTGCGTCCAGCGAAACGGGTCAAATCAATACCGCACGCCTCCGCTCTTTCCGTCAAGGCATTTTCACCTACAACACGTTCAACGCAGCCATGATTTCCGCAAGCGCAAAGCGGTCCGTTTCTGTCAACTGAGAAATGTCCGAACTGCGTTGCATTGCCGCCAGCCCCACGAAGCATTTTTCCATTGGCAAAAAGGCAAGCGCCAACACCTTTTGAGACATTGATATAGGCGAAATTAGGTTCTGTAATGTTGGCAAACACATATTCTGCGTAAGCGAAACAGGCGGTATCATTCAGCAGGCAGAAAGGATAATCATGAAAAGCTTCTTCAAAGCGCTGGACCACAGGGTCACTGTAGCCTACGCCGATCACTGTGGAGAGGATCCGTTTATTTTCTGCATCAATAATGCCCGGTATAATGATGCAGAGACCCATGATGCGTCTATCCCCTACTTTCGGCTTCATAATGTTGAAAAAGGTGGATGTGATCTTGTCGACCTTATCTTCTTCTTCCGTAAGGGGAATCTGATCCCGGAAGGCGATTTTATTATCCGCCGTGATCAGGGCAATATCCAAGCGCGCTCTCCGCCAGCTGATAACCGCCACTAGGTTTTCTGTACCATTGACCCTCAGTTCGCTGGGACGGCGTCCCATTTGCTGGCTGACAACGGTCCCGCAGTCAATGAGATACTTGTTGACAATCAGCTCATCAACCAAGCTGGAAACCGTGGGTTTGCTGAGATTGGTTTCTTTCGACAACGCCGCCCTTGAGATACTTCTATTTTGGTTTACCAGTTGGTAGATTTTTTTCAGGTTTTCTGCACGGATGCGCTGTTGAATAACCATTTACAAATTTTGCCTTTCGTGTAGCAAATATCAGGTCTGGTTCGTTAGTTAGTTAGTTAGTTAAGTTATCTTACTTATTGCGTCTAAATAGTAACATATTCGCTTTTTGATTTCAACACCTCGCAAAGAAGTTTGTAAAAACTTACAAATATGCTCTATAAAACTTGTGATTTTAACGAAATTCAAATTTGAATTTGCGATTTTTAATTTACCGCCAGTAAACGAACACGCTTTAGAAATACCTAAAAATTAACAGAAACAGCTACGCCTGAATGCAGGCATGAGATACAAAAGTCCCTGTTAATTATTTTGATCAGAAGCACAGCTAGAATTACATGTGGTGCATCACCATACTACTCTGTTCAATCAAAATCTTGCGTGATTCCGGCAATCAGTGTTAGGCTAAATACATGTCATCATCAAACTCCATAACATAAAATGGCTTATAACAAAAAAGAGGCCTGCCTCCAAGTCCAACTGGACTTCAGAGTGCAGGCTCTTTTATCATCACCCTTTTATTTAGTTTTCCATCAAGCTGGATGGTCCTCTATTGCAAGAAGTTCACTTAACGATAGAAGCGGATAATTGATGTTCGGACAATCTTTAGCCGGCCCGATTCCTGCCACCAGAAAGCCCCCATTGAGAGCAGCTTTCACACCTGCCTCTGCATCTTCAACGACAAGGCAATCACTTGGCTTCTGGTGCAGCTTTTCTGCCGCCAGCAAAAAGACCTCCGGATCCGGTTTTGAATGTGAAATTTGATTTCCATCTACAATAACATCAAAGAATTTTCCAATTCCAAGTTTTTCTACAATAAGCGGCGTATTCTTGCTTGAAGATCCGATAGCCATCGGGATATGGACGGCATGTAGCTTTTCCAGCACTGCCCAAGCGCCATCTGCCAAATCCTTTGAAGTTATATTTTGTAGTAGCTCTCTGTAAATATTGTTTTTCTTTTCCGCAAGCAGAAATTTTTCCTGCTCGCTATAACGGACTGGTGAATTGCGCAGGATTAGTTTGAGACTCTCCATCCGCGAAACGCCTCGCAGCTGGTTATTGACTTCTCTATTAAAAGGAATATGCAATTCATCAGCTATGGCTTTCCATGCCATATAGTGATATTCATCTGTATGGCACAGAACACCATCTAAATCGAAAATAATAGCGTTCATAGGCAAATCCTTTTGACTGCAAATAAACAGCCTCTTGCTGTGTGCTAAGGCCTCTTGCGGTCAGCAAAAATGGTGAATTTGAACGGTTTCTGCTCCAGTTCCTTCCACGCGGACCTTTTCGTTTTTCCACTCGCAGGTAAGAACCGACTTATTTGTGGTGAAAGTACTTTTGCCTGCCGCTCCAGCGACAAGCAGAATCAGTTTAGAATTAAGATTCTGAGAAACTGGATTGCCAAGTGAATCCATGCCATCAGCATGCAGAGGAACTGCATAGCCGCTGCGGATAAAAACAGGGAATTTCATATCTGCCGTCGTAGAAATTGTCTGGCAGCCATGATAGCATTTTCCCGTAAAAAAGGCGTACCATTCGCCCTCCGGCAGATAGACTTCTCTTGCAGTTTGGTTTTCTTCCAACAGCGGTGCAACAAGGATAGCATCCCCCAGAAGGAATTCGTCCTCAACTTGGCGAGCGGCTTTGTCCCGCGGCCATTCGTACACAAGCGGACGCATCATTGGGACTTTCTCTGCAGCGCACCTGAATGCAGTGGCCATCAAATAGGGCTGCAAATTCATTCTGAGCCAATGCCAAAAACGCATCTCTGTCACGAATTCAGGAGAATTATAGACTGCTGCCATATTCCACGGACTGCGTTCATTGTTTCCCTCGCCGCCTGGCATCAATTCTTTGAACTGACCGCCATCGGGTTCAGAATGCCATTGCATAATTGGCGTAAAACACGCCAGCATCGTTGCATGGCGATAGAGATCCAACGTCGGAAGCGGGCCTGCAAACCCGGCAAGATCAAATCCCCAGAACAGAATGCCGCTTAAAGCTGCACTAAGCCCCGCAGAGAGGACATGCCGCAGTTCATCATTTGTGGACTGCTGATCCCCACCCCAATGGCACGGTGTTGTATGCTGTCCCATGTAGCCTGCACGGCTGAAAAGAACATGATTATCGCCAAGAAATTTGGTATATGCCTTCGTGTATTGCTGCGGATAGCAGTTGCGGCTTTCCTTGCCCGTACTGCCGTCATAAAAGGAGACTTCATCTGTGCAAACAAATTCGCCGCCATCGGTTTTGAATCCATCTACGCCCATGTCAAGCAGGTACTGTCTTTTCCCGAACCATGTTTTGCAAGTTTCAGGATTTGTAAAATCAGGGATCATCGAGCCGGGAAACCAATGCCCTTCTGGAATCTTATAGGGTGTCCCATCCAAGTCATGAATACACAGGGAGCGTTTTACTGCATCCTCCCGATCCAAATCATTCTGATGATTTCTGATTTCATCATCGCCTTGCTGCTTATACACCGGGACCTGCCAGAGCACCAGATGAAGTCCTGCCTTATGCAGCTTTTCAATCATTTCCTGTGGGTTCGGCCAATAGGCGCTTTCCGAATAGTCAAAGTCATCTACTGCAAAAGGCGCTCCGTTCGGCTTTTCCTTATATTTGGCACCATTAAAAATGTAAAAGGTTGCTTCATCGCTCCATGCTTCAAGAACCAGCACGGTAGCCGGGAATTGATACTTCTTCAGAAGTTCAATCTGCTTTTCCGTTTCCTTTTGCGTATTCCAATGGTTTGCAGAGATCCACGGCCCGAAGACCCAGTCAGGCGGAAGAATCGCAGGCCCGGACAAAGACATATACTCAGAAATCAGCTTTGCAGGCGTTCCTGCGTTGAATATAAACTTACAATTGCCGGGCGCATGAACCGTTATGACGTTTTTCTGTGTGAAATCGAATATCAATGTGCCACCAGACAATGTACAGAAAGAGAACCCTGTATCCGTGAAAAAGAATGGCGAGGGACAATAGCTTTTATCCCCTTGATTACAGAACTTTTCTTCCACCTCGATTTTCACGATGCGGTCATTCTGGTTGAGTCCATTATACCGTTCACCCATTCCATAAACTGCTGAATACGCAAGACTCATGGTGAGCAGTTTTGTCTGTTCATTCCAGCATATAGAAGCCACCTGACCGTCTACTGGCATGTTCAGATTGGCATCGTTCTTATTAGGCTCCCACTCAATCATATACTTTTATCCTTTCACGCCGCCAACCGTAAGGCCTTCTTTGAAATACTTCTGCGCAAAAATATAAACGATCAGAATCGGAATAATCGAAATCAGTGCGCCTGCCATTGTCAGGTTGTACTGATTCTTGTACTGGCCGGACAACGTGCTCAGCAGCAGTGGAAGCGTAAATTTGCTTCTTTCGCTCAGCAAAACCAACGGCAGCAGGTAATCATTCCACATGTCCATAAATGCAAGGATTGCCAGCGTTGCCATAGCGCTGCCGCTCATGGGCAGTATGATTTTGAAAAAAATGCGCCACATGCTCGCGCCATCAATAACAGCAGCTTCAATATAGGCATCGTTGATTGTCATCATTTTCTGCCGCATCATAAAAATGGCAAAGGCATTAAACAGCTGCAACAGCATAAACGCATTTAAGCTATTGGTAAGGTGCATATTCGTCATGATAATGAACAGTGGAATAAAAGTGATCTGCGACGGAATCATCAGCGCCGTAACATAAATACCAAAGACCGCATTACGTCCCTTGAACGGAATTTTTGTCAGTGCAAATGCAGCCATCGCGGCACACAGAAGCCGCACTGCCGTGCAAAGAACAGACACGTAAAAGCTGTTGAAGATAGAGCCCACAAATTCCGGCATGGCAAAAAGTTTTTTGTATGCATCAAGTGTCGGTTCTTTTGGAATCCACTCCACGGGAATGCTCATAATAGCGCCGCGGCCTTTTAAGCTGGTGATAATCATCCAATAAAACGGGATGCAGACAATTATGGCCACCAACAATCCCAGTACATAAAATGCCACTTTTCCAATGATTCGTCTTTGTTTCAGCCCTGTCAAAGAAGATGTTTTAGCGTTAGTCATCGTAGTTCACCCACTTGTTCTGAAGTTTCATCTGAACCATTGTCAGAAGCAGCAAAATTGCAAACAGAATCCAGCTATATGCGGCAGCCGTACCCATTTCATAGTAACGGAAGCCGCACTTATAAATGCGTTCAACCATCACCATTGTCGAGCCAAGCGGGCCACCATCGGGGGTCATGATCATAATCTGCGTAAACAGCTGGAAGGAGTTAATCAAGCTGATAATCAAGACAAAGAAAAGCGTAGGAGTCAGCAACGGCAATGTAATTCTTGTAAACTGTTTGATTTTGCCGGCACCGTCGATTGCCGCCGCATCGTAGTATTCCTGATTGATTCCCTGAAGGCCAGACATCAGCATAAGGCCAAAGTACCCCATATCCTTCCAGACCGAGGCAAGAACGATTGCGGGCATTGCCCACTTTGAGCTTTGAAGCCACGAGGGTCCCTCAATTCCGAACAAGGCCAGAATATTGTTAATAGCACCATACTCAGGACTAAGAACCCATTTCCAGATCAATGCGCCCGCAACCCATGAGGTGATAACCGGGATATAGTAAAGAACGCGGAAAATTCCAACACCCTTTACATGACTGTTCAAAATGAGCGCCACAATCATAGAGGCAATAAGCATCAAAGGAATGTAGAGGATCACAAATTCCAGCGTGTTTCCAATCACCTGATAAAACTCTTTTGATGTGAGAATTTCCTTATAGTTCTCGATCCCTACGTAGAATCGATCCATGAATCCGCTAAAATCACTGAACAATGTCAGTTCGCTCAATCCATCCCAACTGGTCAGGCTGACAAAAATTTGCATAATCATTGGGATGATACTGAACACAACAAAACCAGCCAAACTTGGAAGCAAAAATGGTAATGCCGTTTTCCAGCTTGCCAATCGGGAATTTTTCATATTCTATAAACCCTCCGATAAAAATACGGGGACAGGCTCCCGCCTGCCCCCGTCAAACTATTTACTTGGTCAAATCGATTTTCTGTTCGCACTCAGCCTGCATATCCTTCAGCGCCTGCTCCGGGGTGACAGTGCCGGCGGCCGCAGCGCTCAAATGCTGACCAACGATGTCCTGCAGCTCTGCATACTGGGTGATAACAGGAGGAGTCACAAGGTAATCAAGGCTCTTAAAGACCGCTTCGCGATTTGCCGGAGGAGTCTTTTCTTTGTACTGAGCGATGATATCCTCGTCCTGAACCGGAGGCAGCTCCCAGCCTGCGTCCAGGCGGATCTGCGTTGCTTCACGGTTGGAGGAAATGTAGGTGATGAACTTAACGGCTTCATCAGCAACCTGAGAATCTTTGGAAACGACGTAACCGTTGGAGAAGAAGTGCGTGGCTTTCTGAGTGTGACCGGGTTCCACAACGATATCCCAATCGAAGTCGCAATTGTTCGTATATTCGGGGAATGCCCAAATACCCGTCACAATCATGCCAAGGCGGCCAGACTCAAACAGATCCCAGTCGCCCATACCTGCCATTTGCTCTTCGGTAGGCATAACATTGGTTTTCTGCTGCATATCAACCATGTACTGCAGTGTTTCAATGTTTTCCGGGGTATCCATCGTGAACTCCGTAAAGTCATCATTGAAGAGGCTGCCACCGTTCTGCTTAACGGTCTTATAGAACTCGTTGAAGGAAATAGGATGGTAATAGCCGTAGATATTATCACCCAGCGCACGGATTTTCTCCGCCGCAGCCATTGCGTCCTCCCACTTCCAGTCGTCCGTGGGGTAATCGATGCCAGCCTGATCAAACAGATCCTTGTTGTAAATCAGCACAACATTCGAGAAGCTGTCCGGCACACCATACTGCACACCGTCAGCGCTGAATGCTTTCAGGGCCATATCGTTGTAGATAGAGGTGTCGATGCCGTCTTTGGTCAGGATGTCATCCAGCGGCATCAATGCGCCCTTCTTTGCGTAGGAGACGAAATTCTGGTAATCCAGTTCAAAAACATCGGGAGCCTGGCCGCCGGAAACCTTCGCCGTCATCTGCGTAAAGTAGTCGTCATAGCCATAGGTCTGCAGGTCGATGGTGACATTGGGGTTTTCTTTCATATAGTTGTCAACCATCTGCTGCAGATACTGCTCGTTGTCTCCGGACCCGGAGTACTGTGCAAACGTGATTGTCACAGGCTCATTAGAAGCCTCCGATGCTGCCGTGCTTTCCGTAGAAGCTGCATCAGAAGAGCTTGCCACGGTACTTGCAGACGAGGCTGCAGAACCACAGGCACTGAGTGCAAGCATTGCGGCCATCGAGCATGCCATGTAAGAAATCGCCTTTTTCATTGTTTTTCCTCCTTGTATAAGTAGTGGAACACTTGATTTTTTGCTCTTCTTCGCTTACACTTATTATAGAAGAGCAATAAGACGCTCTTTGGATTTGGGCTGCACAGACTTTGGACGGTTGGTGCAGTCCTTTTTTATTCCTCCCCTCTCATATCTCGAACGGATTCCCGGCGAGAAAGGCTAACCGGAATAATAACCTCTCGCTTTGTCATATCCGCGTCTTGAATGTTATCTAAAAGCAGTTCAACTGCCTTTTCACCTTTTTGAGAGATTTCTTGGCGAACCGTCGTCAGTCCTGGTGTCAGATATTTAGAAATCTCCAAATCGTCAAATCCAACGATAGAAATATCATTGGGAACCGAAACTCCCTGTTCGTAGAACCCCTTCATAGCTCCAATAGCTAAGATATCTGCGGTAGCAACTACTGCTGTGACATCCTTATTTTCATTGCACAGTTTACGTGCAAGCTCGATGCCACTATCGTAATCAACTTTGCCTTCGTAAACAAGCGTGGGATCATATGGGATTCCGGCTTCTTCCAGTGCCTGTTGGTAGCCGCAGAGTCTTTTCTTTATGACACCGTTTTCTTTGATTTGACCGCAGAAAAAAGCAATTTTTTTATGCCCATATCCAATCACATGATTGGTAGCCAGATAACTTCCATAGGCATCATCAATTCGTATGCTATGGTAATAATGATCGTTACAGTAGCTGTCAATCAATACAATGGGGATTTGTGTTTTCTTCATTTGACGGTAAAAGTCATCCGGGTACATACCGATAACAATAATTCCGTCAAGGTTTCTCTCTTTAGCCAAAGTTAAGTAGCTTTCATTTACATCCGTGGCTGAAATAATCACATGATAGCCATGCTGTCTTGCGTGATACTCAATGCTGCCAACGATTTCACTGTAAAAATCATTTTGTAGCATCAGTTTGCTGCCGGGCTCGGTCTGTGGAATGACAATTCCAATCAGCTTTGAATCTCTACTGGACAGGCTTCGCGCACTGAGATCGGGAACATAATTCAAATCCCGAATCGCATCGTACACACGGGTCTTGGTCTGCTCGGAGATTGATTTCTTGTCATTCAAAACATAAGACACCGTAGCCGTACTGACTTGGGCACGCTCTGCCACATCTTTTAGTGTTGCGCGTCTTGCCATATCGACTCCACCAATCTTACGGATTTAGTTTAAGCGTTTAACTCTTTTCTCTGGCATTACAATACCACGTGGGCAGCAAAATGTCAACAGTTAATTAAATTAACCTGTTATTTATGGAAAAATATTGTTGACTATGCCGAACATTCCTGTTATATTGATGATGGCAGCAAGGTTAATCGCTTAATCTTATTTGTGTGCTTATTTCACTTTATAAGGGGATTCACTATGGACAAGTATCTACCAACCGGCAATGATTTCGTTTCTTTGCCCCGCATCAACGAACGAACGGGCGGGATAGAGGACATAACATTCCTATATATGGCCGCAAAAGGGCTTATAGATATTCGCGGGAGCGAATCCGCACCTTTGATTCAGCCTTATGTTCATCTAAATGGAGACTGTGCTATTTCTCCAGCATGCCTTGCATGGACCCGACTTGATGATTGGCTGCCCCAGTCTACTGCACAGCTTGGCAGTCTTGAACTCAAAACCCTTTATATACCGCCTATCGATGAACGTGGTTTTGCAATTCAGATGACGGTTCATAACACTTCTGAAAGTGCAAAAGATGTTGTTATAGGGTTAAATGGATGCTGGGCCTCCTCTTGGCACTGTGTAAACGAGGACAAGCCGTTAAGTGGTAAAGCAACTTGTTTCCGCAGTGGCTGGAACAGCAGTTTGATTTTCGAATATCATGCAGGATTCCCGATGTTCTCCTTTGCCCCTATGGCCGATGCACAAACAGATTCTTCTTTTACCTGTTCCGATGATGGCAGTATTACTTACGATTTATCCCATCACTGTACAATTGCTGTCGATGGAACAGCCTCGGTCGTATTTTATTGGGGTCTCGGTTTCGAGGAAGTTGCTGCCGCAACAAGCGCCAAAGAGATGCTTCGGCAAACTTTCGATGTAGAACTTACAAAAACAAGAACTTGGCTTCAAGAGCGTCGTGTCACTTTTAATGGTGATGCAAAGCTCACACAGCTCTACAATACGAATCTGTTCTTCTGTATGTTCTTCTCAACCGGCATTACACTTGACTCCGAAGAGTTGGTGCTCGTTACCAGCAGAAGCCCCCGCTACTATGTAAGTGCCGCTTATTGGGATCGAGACAGTCTGCTTTGGAGTTTCCCGGCTATTTTGGACGCCGATCCCGAACGTGCCAAAGAAATGCTTTCCTATGTATTCGGCCGACAGCGCCGAAACTTTGGCATCCATTCACGATACATTGATGGCACTGTTTTGGAGCCGGGCTTTGAGCTGGACGAACTCGTTGCCCCTCTTCTGGCGCTCGAACGCTACATTAACAAAACCGACGACAAATCCATTTTGAGTGATCCCGATATTGTTCAAGGCATAAGCCTCATTTTGAATCGACTGCGGCAGCATGAAGCCGCATCTTGCAGATTGTATGATACTTTCCTGCAGCCAACAGACGATGAGCACGTTTACCCCTATATTACATACGATAATGTACTTGTGTGGAAAGCACTTAAAGATTTGGCCCAACTCGCACCTCAATATGCACATCTTGAAAAAACTGCCGATGAAATCAAAGATGCTATTATGACGCATTGTGTCCAAAAGGACGCAGAGGGGAAACCTTATTTCGGATGGTCTATTGATTTGAACGGCAGTCACGATGTTTACGACGAGCCGCCGGGAAGTCTACAGCTGCTTCCCTTGTTCGACTTTTGCAGTCCCACTGATGAGATATACCGCAATACTGTTGCAATGATTCGTTCACCGGAATACAAATACAGCTTTGCTAACAGTCCAATCAACGAAATCGGGTGCCCACACGCACCTCACCCATGGATCTTAAGTTTAGCCAATAGCTTGTTGTGCGGGCGCGTAGAACATTGCCGCGCCATTTTGGAAAAAATCTCTATGGACAATGGCATCGCATGCGAAAGCGTTGATGAAGTGACTGGTTACTGCACCACCGGCGAGGCTTTCGCTACCTGCGCAGGATTCCTTTGCCATTCTATCCGTGAAGCATTACTATAAAAGAAAGAAGGATGCTTTTATGCGTCAAGACATAATTTTGAAGCCTTGGCAAATTGAGCTTACGACAAATAGCACAAATGATAGTTTTGAAGAAAGCACTTTTTTCACCGGGAACGGCCGCATGGGCATCCGTGGATATCTTCCCTTCTGGCAGGAGAAACGCACCTTTGAGACAGGTCTGTTCGTTGCCGGTATCTTCGGTGAAATCAAACCCGGCATCACCGATTTCGTGAACCTGCCCACTCCCGTCTGGGGAAATATCGAATGCGATGGACATCCCATTACACTTTCCTCTCCCGTATCCAGCACCCTAGATATGAAAACAGGCGTTCGCTCACAGTCTTTTTTAGCCAAAAGCGGTGAAACCGCTCTAAATATTGAGCATCAGGTATTCTGCAGTATGTCTGACCCCTCACTGCTCGTACAGCGGCTTTCTTTCTCCGCATCGCGCACCTCCAATATTGCGGTATACATGGGAATTCATACCGCTTGCTGCAACTGCCCTGTCCCGGATGATCAGGTAAAAGAAAATCACGAAACCATCAAACTCGCCGAACTCACTCAGCATGATTCCTGCAAGGATTCTATCGATTGTGCTTTCTCTATTTTAGGTACCGGCTTAATCGTAAGGGAACAGATGTTTTTCCATACTTCTTTTGCGGATTCTAAAGACTATATCTCCGATGACAGTCTTGGAAAGCAGTGGCATGGGATTTTGCAAAGCGGTCAAAAGGTCATTTTCGAAACCGCCGCACGTATTACCACAAGTCGAGATATCGACCCACTTATCGGGAACGATGAAATCTCTGATACTTATGATGAACTGTTTTCCAAATCCTCGCTTGCATGGACCTCTCGTTGGAATGAGTCTGATATCGAAATTGATGGAGTTCCTGATGATCAATCGGCCGTGCGGTACAACATTTTCCAGCTTATCACCAGCTGTTCTGCCCGTGACAGCAGCGTAAGTATTGGCGCACGCGGATTGACGCACACACGGTATAAGGGATGCTATTTCTGGGATACGGATTTCTTTATGCTGTCTTTCTTCCTGTATACCCACCCCGAAGCCGCCAAGAGCTTAATGGAATATCGCGTAAGAACCCTTCCGCAGGCAAAAGAGAACGCCAAAAAGATGAACAATGCCGGCGCTCGGTATCCTTGGATGACATCTTTCGACGGTTCTGAGCAGTGCGAAAGCTGGGACATTGGTGCCAGTGAGCTGCACATTACCGCAGATATTCCTTTCGCTATGCAGCAGTACTTTGATGCCACCGGTGATGAGAATTTTCACCTGCAAGCTATGGAAGTTTACATCGAAACTGCCCGCTTCTGGTATAGCCGCTGCATCATTCATCCTGATGGCTCTGCTGACCTCATGTTCTGCAAAGGGCCTGATGAATATTGTGGCATTACCAACAACAATCTCTTTACCAATTGCATGGTAAAGTTTAATCTAGATTTAGCCGTCAAGACAGCGCTGAAGCTCAAGGAAACCGACCCCAATCGGTATTCGAAGCTTTCCCTCAGCGATGAGGAAGTTCTTGCCTGGCATTCTCTGCGAGACAATCTAAAAGAATGTCGTGATCCGCAAACTGGTCGATATTTGCCGGATGAGACTTTTTCTCGATTAGAGCCCGTGGACATTAAAACACTCAAAACCGATGATGGTGCCAGCTATCATCAGGTTTGCTTTGACCGTCTGCAAAGGTATCAAGTTATCAAGCAGGCTGACACGCTGCTTCTGATGTCCCGGCTTCCCAATAAGTTCACTCCCGAAGAGCGCCTGAACGCATGGGAAGATTTCGAGCCATGCTGCTTGCACGATTCCACTCTGAGCTTCGCCAGCCATGCACTTTTTGCTGCACAAAACGGCCTGCAGGAGGCTGCCGAAAAATATTTCAAAAAAGCGCTGTATCTCGACCTACACGAAATCATGAACAACACCGGAAAAGAAGGTCTTCATCTTGCCTGCTTGGGCGAAACGTGGTCAAGTATCTTCTTTGGCTTCTTGGGAGCGAACTTTAATGGAGATACGCCAGCGTTCTCCCCTGTTTTGCCAACCGGCTGGAAAGCGCTCAGAATGAATTTCTATTGGCAAGGAAGAATCTATCACCTAGCTGTTTCAGATAATCATTACATAGTTACAATAGCCTAAAACATGGCCTATAAGGTTCACAGTGTTTACCTGCCTTGAATCTTATAGGCCTTTCCGTTTTGTTTTATTATACATTACATTCCCTTTTTAAACCCTCATTCCTTTCCCCAAAGTATATACTACAATATTATAATGCTCACACTTGTCAGATATCATTGATTTTCTTCATTTATCTGTGCTATCATTTATTGCGAAGCCAACACGATTATATCTTTCTCATATATTGGCATTTTCGATAGGAAAAATCTTCTCAAAAACACAGCGAGGTGATTATTTTTGAAATTCCGAACCTTTTTTGTCTGCACCGCTGCACTTTTTTGCGGTGCATTTCTGGCAGGATGCAGTAAACCCCCTTCTCTTCCAGTCCTTCAGCAGATTGAATATTCCAACTTAGCAGATGCGGATACGCAGAATCTTCTTTCCGATCTTTTGCAAAACGCCGGCGTATCTGACCTTCGGATACAAACCTTCTTTGAACATGTTCAAAAATTCAATAGCGCTGTAGATCCAGCATGGCTCACCACAGGATTTGAAACCGCAAAGCCTCTGGATTTGAAATATGATCCGTATTCTATGCAGGATGTATGGGCGGAAAAATATGGCACCTTTCCCGGCTGGAACTGTCGAATCACCGCCTGTGGACTTTTCGGTGATTTCATCACCGTCACTGGCGAGGCAGACTTCGATGCAGCCGAGGACACCTTATTTATGGACTATGAAACGCTGGATACTGACCCTGAGGCCCTTTGCGGTGACAAAAGGCAGAAATTCGATGCGCTGTTTGCTCCCGTTAAAACTACCAACACGACCGACATTCCCACTCATCTAAAAACAATTCAGCAGGAATGGAAAAGGCGCGGTCTATCCTTTGTAGCCGATGATAAAATTCGTCTTATCTCCGTTGTTCTACACGATCAGTTTTCTGAAACAGACAATTCCCTTATGATTGGCCATGTCGGCGTTATGCTTCCCACATCGGATGCCGTATATTTCGTGGAAAAGGTCGCTTTTCAGGAGCCATATCGTTTATTAAAATTCAAAAATCGAACTGAGTTGAGCGATTACCTGATGCTGAAATACGACAATTCCTGGGGACAGGATACGGCCCACACTTTTATTATGGATAATGCGAATTTGATGGACGGCTGGCGCATTCTGGAAGAGCCGACTGACTCTAACGGATAACGAATACAAAAGGAGCTGTTGCACAGAGAAAACCCAAGTGCTGCAGCTCCTCGTTTTGTGTTGTTCATACATGTTAGTGATCTTGTATTTGCCGGGGAAACGAGTTTTCTCCAAATCCTCATTGGTGATGTCGTCATTGAGGGACCACGTAATGTTCTTCTCCGCAGCCTCATCTAACACCTGCCGTACTGTATGCCGTGAGCAGTGAATCGTTGACTCAATCATCCGTTGCGTATAACCGAGATAATTAAGTCGCAAAATCTCCAAACTATTTGCCATTTTGGAGCCTCCATAATGAATAGTCGCAGAAATTTACTGCGCCAAATGCTGTGATAGAAAATTTCTTCGGGCTGCTCAAAAGTGAGCTGCTGTATTTGCAGGAGTTCCGCTCCATGGAACACTTCAAACTGGAACTGATCGAATATCTAGATTACTACAACAACCGCAGGATCAAGGCAAAGCTAAAGGGCTTGCCGCCTGCAATTCACAGACAGCAAGCCCTTTCGGCTGCTTGAACAATTTTCACTTCAGAATATTGTCTAACTTTTTGGGGGCACTTCAAAAATTGGCTGCGGGGAAATTGAAAACATTCTGAAAACAGCAGGATTTATTCTGTTTTTTCTCAAAAAAATTGCCCCCCTCCCCTGCCAAATTCCAGAAAGCGGCAGGAAAAGTGGGCATCAAGTTGGGAAAACCGCCCTAAAATGGTTGGACAACACTGTAAAGTCGTGTCCAAAAATTGGTTGGCGAAATTGCCAATTTTCGACGATACAGCAAAGAAAAAGCCTGTGACATTTTTTGTCACAGACTTATGGAGGTGACGACCAGATTTGAACTGGTGAATGAAGGTTTTGCAGACCTTTGCCTTACCACAATGATCGTCGTATCTCCGTCATTTTCCGAACTTTTGCGCGTTTCTCGTATGTACTTATTACATTCAACATCTACACAATTGCCAACTGGTATCTCTCCACCACTTGGTGACATTATTATAGCACATACTCCTTTATCCTTGCAACACTCTCGTATACTCGGCAGAGCTTTATTTCTGGGATGTAGTCATTTTTCCTTTCTATATTTAAGCAAACCAACAATTTTGCCTACAATATTGTAATGCTCATGTCGTTTTCATAACTTTTTCCTCTTGCTATCTTTTATTCCACTGTCACACTCTTTGCAAGGTTTCTCGGCTTATCCACATCCAGACCCTTGGCTACAGACACATAGTAACCCAGCAACTGCAGCGGGATCACTGCCAAACTACCAACGAAGTGCTCATCCACCTTTGGAACATATACCGTGAAGTTTACCTGATCTTCGATTTCATACTTACCATAAGTAGTGAGCCCCATCAGATAAGCGCCACGGCTCTTGCACTCCAACATATTGCTGATAGTCTTTTCGTAGAGTTCGCTTTGGGTCAGCACGCCGATGACCAGCGTTCCCTGCTCAATCAGACTAATAGTTCCGTGCTTCAGTTCGCCAGCTGCATATGCCTCCGAGTGAATGTAGCTGATTTCTTTCAGTTTCAAACTACCTTCCAAGCAGACAGCATAGTCAATGCCACGACCTACGAAGAACACATCGTGTGCATTGGCATACTTTGCTGCAAACCACTGAATGCGCTCTTTATCTTCCAAAGTTTTCTGCATCTTCTCCGGGAGAGTCAACAGTTCAGAAATATAGTAGCTGTACTGTTCTTCAGTGATTTTTTCTCTAACCTTTGCGAACTGAACCGACAAGCAGTACATGGCCGCAAGCTGTGCGCTGTATGCCTTGGTTGTAGCAACAGAAATTTCAGGGCCAGCAAGTGTGTAAAACACCTTGTCTGCTTCACGAGCAATACTACTACCCACTACATTGACGATTGCCATTGTGGTAATGCCCTTTTCTTTTGCCATACGCAGTGCTGCCAGTGTATCTGCTGTCTCACCAGACTGGCTGACAACAATCACCAGTGCCTTCTGATTGAGTGGCATCTTACGATAGCGGAACTCCGATGCAAGTTCCACACGCACCGGAACATCCGCCATATCTTCCAGCACATACTGAGCAGCCATACCAACATGCCATGCAGAACCGCAGGCAACAATATAAATCTGCTCAAAGTTCTTAATCTCCTCTTCGGTGATTTCCACACTGGATAGGTCGATAGCGCCGTTCTTGATCACAGAGTTAAGGGTATCCTGGACAGCTTTCGGCTGCTCATGGATTTCTTTCATCATGAAATGCTCAAAGCCGCCTTTTTCAGCTGCTTCTGCATCCCACTTGATCTCGGTGGTCTGCTTCTCGATTTCATCACCATTCAGATCATAAAAGTGAGCCTCACCCGGAACGAGCTTTGCAAACTCAAGGTTACCAATGTAATACACGTTGCGAGTGTATTTCAGAATTGCCGGGACATCCGAAGCCACATAGGTCTCACCATCCGCAATGCCGATGATCATCGGGCTATCCTTACGTGCCACCCAGATCTCGCCCGGATAATCCCGGAACATCAGCTCAAGAGCGTAGGAACCACGGACACGCACCATCGTCTTAGCGATGGCATCAATAGGACCGAGGTTGTACTTTTTATAATAGTAGTCCACCAGCTTGATGACCACTTCCGTATCCGTCTGACTATAGAATGTATAACCGTGCTTCAGCAGCTTTTCTTTCAGTTCGGTATAGTTCTCGATGATGCCGTTATGTACGCCAACGACCTCAGACTCCACTGTGCCGGAACCAGAACGGGTACAGTTACCTGAAACATGCGGATGTGCATTGGTTTGGCTCGGCTCACCGTGAGTTGCCCAACGAGTATGACCAATACCACAGGTTCCTTTCAATGCCTTGCCGCCATCTGTTTTCTCGATCAGATTGGACAGGCGTCCCTTCGCTTTCACGACCTGTGCCAGATTTTCTCCGTCACGGACAGCCAATCCGGCCGAGTCATATCCTCTATATTCTAGTTTTGACAGACCATCTAGCAGGATCGGTGCTGCTTGTCGATTTCCTGTAAAACCAACGATTCCACACATAGTTTTATCCCTCCCGTTATTTAATCTATTATACTTTCCCTTTTATGCAAAACGACTCTGGGAACTGCCAGAGTCGTCATTGACTTTATGCCTTATATCCCTTTTCGCAGATTACATTGACCACTTCATCAACATACTTCTGGCAAGTATTATGGTCAGGTGCTTCCACCATGACACGCACCACCGGTTCAGTACCGGATTCACGCACCAGAATACGACCAGTATCGCCCAGTGCCTCAGCAACCTTAGACACGGCTTCCTGCACAGCAGGATCATTCTGTGCAGCCTTCTTATCGGTCACACGAACATTCTCCAACACCTGCGGATAGATCTTCAGCGGTGCCGCCAACTCGCTCATCGGCTTCTTCTTAGCCAGCATGACTTCCATCATCTTCAGACTGGTTAAGATACCATCGCCGGTGCTGGCATATTTGGAGAAGATGATATGACCACTCTGCTCACCACCGATACGACAGCCGTTCTTCGCCATGTACTCGTATACGTACTTGTCGCCCACAGCAGTCTTGGCGTAACCGATACCTTGCTCATCAAACGCTTTGTACAGACCAAAGTTGGACATGACAGTCGTAACCACAGTATTGGTCAGCAGCTTACCACGCTCTTTCATATAGCAGCCATAGATATACAGGATATGGTCGCCAGTGATGACATTACCCTTCTCGTCCACGCACAGGCAGCGGTCGGCGTCACCATCGTAGGCAAAGCCGACATCCAAGCCCTTCTCCACTACGAACTTCTGCAGACCCTCGATGTGGGTGGAGCCAGCATTGTTGTTGATATTCAGACCGTTCGGCTTGTTATTGATAACGTAGGTATCTGCACCCAGAGCATCGAAAACGCTCTTAGCGATATTCCAGCTGGAACCATTGGCACAGTCCAGGCCGACCTTGACACCTTTGAAGGAATAGATACCCAGAGAGATCAGATAACCCATGTAACGGTTGCGTCCGGCCACATAATCCACAGTGCAGCCGATATGCTCACGATGAGCGAAAGGCAGCTCCGGCCAGTCCTTGTCAAATACATGGAGCTTGCCATCGATGTAGTCCTCCACCAGCAGCAGAGTCTCTTCGGGCATTTTTTCACCGTAGCAGTCGATCAGCTTAATGCCGTTATCGTAATACGGATTATGGCTGGCAGAAATCATGATACCGCAGTCAAAGTCATCCACACGAGCGATGTAAGCTACAGACGGCGTGGTAGTAACGTGGAGCAGATAAGCATCTGCACCAGAAGCAGTCAAACCAGCAACCAGACTGTACTCAAACATGTAAGAGCTGCGGCGAGTGTCTTTGCCAATGACAATGCGAGCAGGGTCGGTATCACCATTGCGCTCACGGAGAGCGTTATAATACCAGCCCAGAAAGCGACCCACTTTATAGGCATGGTCTGCTGTTAATGTAACTCCGGCTTCGCCACGGAAGCCATCTGTTCCAAAATACTTACCCATTGGTACATCACTCCTTATCACTGCTTATTGCTTCAGTGGACACACGTTCAAGCACATATGACAGCCAACACATTTAGATTCATCAATGCACGGATACTCAAAGCCTTCTTCATCTTCTTGCATTTTTATTGCACTTTTGGGGCAAACCGCATAACAGGCTGTACAGCCGCAGCATAAATCTTTGCCAATATATAATTTAGGTACACCCTTATTTTCCATAGCAACCCTCAGCATCTATTTTATGGCCTTATTCAAACCATTCAGGATGTAATTTTTCAAGATACTTCTTTTTTTCGTGTGCAGACATGTGCTTGGTTGGCACAAGTTCTCTGTTCTTCATACCTTCCATAAATTTATCCACCGTAGAAATCTGTTTGGCTGGCACACCTGCAACAACTGCACCGTCCGGAATATCCTTTGTAACAACACAGTGACCAGCAATAATTACGTTATTGCCAATGTGAACCCCCGGCATAATCAAAGAATGCACACCAATCATCACGTTATTTCCAACAACAGTGGGGGCGAAGCAATCTAGTTTGTTATATTCAGGATCAATGCCCCTCGCACACCATATTCCACCTTCATGATTCAAAAATTGCACGCCAAGTGTCACATCGACATGATTTCCCAGTTTAATCAGCCACGGCTCTGTACCAAATGCAATCTGAGGATCTGTAAGGACTTGGCAACCTTCCCCCATTCTAACGCCAAGATGCCTTGCATAGGCTGCCGCATCGTGACGAATATACATGTAATATACTTTTACAAGCTTTCTCATTACTTTCTTAATCATATCATTAAACCTCGTTATTTAAATTTGATAATTTTGGTTTTTAGGCAGATCCAAAACATTATTCCACCTAAAATCCCACCAACTGTATTATAAAAAATATCCGAAAACTGAAACGTGCCCAAGCGAAACAGCAATTGCAATATTTCTATCGACAGGCTAAAGCTAAAACTAATTCTTGCCGCTAATGTTACAATATAGCGAAATGTTATGCTTTTTAGTATTTTTTTATGTTCCGACCAGAACAACAGAAAAATAAACGGAAGCATCAATAAAATGTTTTCAAAGCATTCTGTTGTCAGCTTTAGATTTCCTTTTGAATCTGTTGTCCAGATCCACCATCCTCCCATGATATCACTTACCGGATTTGCCCATACGGTACGGTTTAGTAAGGTACGAAACAATATCATCACGGTAACGAAAATCAAAAGAAATCGAAGTCGACATTCAGAAGATTTTTTCAGTTCGCTCTTTAATGCCTTAAATGCAGCTTTACAGCCTCTTCCTGTATTAATTGGCTGATATGCATAGAGATAAAAGAACATCATAAACACCGTAAGGGTCAATGCAAACCAAAACGGTTGATATAATGCAATCAAAACATTCGTTATCACAGAACTTATAATTTCAATCAAATAAGCCCAGCCTCTCTTTCACACCTTCTTACTTTTTCTGTCTTGTCAGAAAAAGTTTTAAATTGTGTTTCAGTTTCATAATTTTCGTTTTTACTGTGTACTCATAGGTCACATACATACGTTCTTTCATACACTCCAATGTATAATTTCCAACGGTTCGCTCAGCATATTCATCAAATGTCACAATCTCATTCGTATGATTTTTTAGAACGGTAGCTAGCTGCTTATACCCCTGAGCCTTATCAGGTCTGACCCACTCATGCGCATGGAACACGGCTGTATAGTATCCTGAGTCCTTGATTTTTGGGCAGCCGCCAAATCGGCATGGGATACACAAAATTCCTTCTCGTTCCACTGGCTTTTCACTTTTACCATCTGAAATATACTTGAAGCCTGCTTTTTTCAACGCCCGCAATGTATTCAAATCATAGGAGTGTGCCGGTGCAAAAAACACATCTGTTTCGATTCCATGTTCCTTTAAGATTTTTTGACCTGCCAAAATTTTCTCTAATTGCTTTTCATAAGACAGCCCCGCAAACTCTGAACCAACACGGTTATTTACCATTCCTTTGTGTTGTGAAATGAAAATATGTTGATGTCCATGCATCGCTATTTTATATCCTTGTGCCTGAAGTTCTCTAACATATTCCCAAAAGTTTTCTTTTGCCTCATTGATTTGCAGATCCGGGTCTTTGCAATCCGGTATTACACCAATTAACGGCTTTTTACCATAAGCGTCCAACAATGCACACGCTTTCGCCCATTGTTCCCAGTTCATCGTCGGGCATATATCATCAAATCGAATCAAAATACAAGTTTTTTTCATGGGTCCTTCCTCAGTCCAAATTGAAACATCGCTCTATGTACCCAACATTTCAATCTTCTCGTTGCTTTATATGCAAAATATTTATGTGCAACTTGTTTGAAGCTCATCATTCGGTAGTCATTCCAAAAAGCTTCTCTTGCTTCCGGTTTCGTACTGGGCTTAAATGCATTTGCCTGTTTTTTTATACCATCTTCCAATGGTACTTCTTGCTTTTCCAAATTCTCAATGGCATCTAATACTTCCATTGCAGTATGGTTCCTGACAATGGCAACAGAGCACCCCATATTATCATAAAATTCAGGAAGAATTGTATCAATACCCCAAAAATCCCCCATTGTAATATCTGCGGGCTTTAGGTATGTTGCAAAATTACACTTGTAGCAAGATGGCCGCAAACATAGATTAGAAAAAAAAATCGCATTCCATAAATGAGATGCTGCATAAGACCAATCGTCTTCTCTATCGTCTTCTCTATCGTCTTCTCTATATATTAAGTGATGGTGATGATTTCTCCATCCGTATTTTTTGCCGCGGAAACGGTACCCTACTGGGGTATGATGCTTTTCACTTTCATAAAACTTCAAGAAATCATGCCATATTTTAGGGGAAGGAACTCCATGGCAGAAGAAATCCATTGTAAGCAAATTATCTCTGCTGACATGAAGTGCTGTCAAATAATTTATCAGCCCGGCCACTTGGCATGAGGTTCCTGTAAACAGCACCCACTTTTCTTCTTTTAACAGATGCGCGATTTCTTTATAACAATCACCCATGCTGCTTTGGACATACTTTGAATCCTGCATTCTTTGGACATCTGTCCATTGACTGCTTACGATATGAATGGGCTTCATATTTTCCAAAACACAACCACATACATAACCGTTTTTCTTTTCCAAAATATATTTGGCTACTGCCGGGAACAGCCCGCCTGATGCAGACTGTATTCTTGCAGGATCATTATACTTGACCGCAAAAGTTCTCATGATTTGTTCGTTCATTTTTATTTCCTTATAAAACAGACTTCAAATACTCTAACGAATCTTCACGAAAAGACTGTATCAATTTATTGCATTGACGGTAGTCAATAACATTGCTACACGTCGTATCATTTTTCAAATTGCAGCATTCAAGATTCAATCTTTTCAATAAAGCCTGCACACGATTGCTTTGGTTATCTGTCCAAACGGGTTTATTGAAATAAAGCGAAAAAAGCAGCCCATGATATGAATTTGTGAATACTGCATCTGCGTCTTTTAAGTATGACAACCATTCATTGGGAGAATACAGAATTTTGGAGCCTTTTCGCTTCCACGGAAGCATAACCCGCAGCACAATCAACTTTTTATTATGTAGTTTGCAATATTCTTTTGCTGTTTCAATCAAATGATCCGACGGAAAATATACGATTACATATTCTTTTTCTTTTACAGGTGTCGTGCAGCTTTCCCAAAAAGGAGTTGGCAAAAGCATTGTAGGATCAGCCACCCACTTACAAGGCAAACCAAATGCTTCCCTTATATAGCAGCTCGTATCCTCTTCGCGGACCGAAACGGCATCGTATTGTTCCAGCAAGTTCTTGATTTTGCTCTTATCGGTATCCTTCCAGCAATCCCCAATCGAAGAGCCATAGGCGATTTTTTTCTTACCTTCATTTGCAAAATCAAGGAAATAGGAATAATCATATCCATTTACATCCAGATTCCAAATTATATCAGAGCCGGAAATGAAGCCGTCATACATTTTGTTTGCTTTGGGAATCGTTTTTAAGGTATACTTTTCTTTACTATAATATTGTCTATCAAATTCTTGGCATCGGAGGATTTTCTTTTCGACATGCGGCCACGAAAATACTCGATGCAGAGCCAACTTTATTGCATTGCCGGAGCCGTGATATTCAAGTTCCCTCTTCACAATATTTTGGCACTCGTAATCAATAACATCACATTCATATCCCAGTTCGTTAATTACCTTGCATAACGAGTATGCCTGCAAAATTGCACCGAAATTTGGAATATTATGATAGGTCATAATGCCGTATTTCATGCTTTTCCCTTTCTATTGGTCAGTTTTCCAATCAACGTCATAAAATATTTAAATTCAGCCGTACGAGAAAATGCAATCACATACATTGCAGCATATACGATTGTAACAGTAATCACTTTAAGAACAAACGATATTATGGCATTCCCGTGAATGAGCCCTGCAAGGAATATACTAATATAGCTGCACAAAATCAAAAATACCATCCAAGAAAGCAACATCTTCAAATGATTCCATACAGGCATCTTTAAGTTTTCCTTATACACAACATATATGTCAATCATATATGTCACACCACGAGATACGATTGTTGCAATGTACAAGCCGGCGATTCCAAGTGGTTTCACTAATAAGAAATCACCCAGAATATTCAAAACAGCCATACAAGCAAACAGAATTTTATGTTCCGAGAAGCTTCCCATAGCATTTCGTGTAATATATACGGGATAATGAATGCTTCTAAAAAAGAGTTCGATAATAACCAGTGTTACAACAACCTGTGAAAGATCATACTCTGCTGAAAGCCAAATATCCATCACAAAAGTTCTCAGCAGAACTAACATACCAACACAAATATATCCATAAAGGCTTGTATTAAGGAAAAACAATCGCTTTAGCACTTCTCCTGATTTTCCTTTTTCTTTGGATACAACCAAATTTCCAATAGAAGCTGTAACAGAGTCAAAAACCTTGTTTGTAATGCCATTCAAGGTAGAAAGAATCAACGTATAGTTTGACAAAATGCCAACATATTTAATGCCAATAAATGCCGAAATAAAAATATTATCCGTTCCGCTGAAAGCAACACTGGCGATTTTTGTAAGGAGCAGCCCTTTTACATCCTTGAATAGACCATGAACTTCTTCTTTGCTCAGTTCCCCTTCCGCTGCCCCCTTTAAGTACGGATATTGCTTATCTGCGACCACAGAACATGCCAGGTTATTCGCCAAATTGAAGATTATATTCAGTACGCAATAGATAACAAAATCATGGGTTATTACAAGAAAGATGCACTGTGCTATATTCATAGCAATGTTAAACGCCTGTGTATATAAATTTACAATATAGTTTTTTTGATCTGCAATAAGAATAGATTTTTTGTACACACAAACATAGCTGACAATTGTCTGCAAAAGATATAGGATGTAAAGAATCGTGATACTTTCTTTTACATTTGGAGCCGTCACAAGATATGGAAGCAATGGTATGATTGCAATTCCAACGATTGATATAACGATAATAATTATTGTATATATCTTCTTGTACAATTTAACATACAGTTTGAGCTTTTTGTAGTCATTCTCAGCTAAGGGTTTATACATTCTATAAACCAACGCTGTACCGATGCCCAATTCTGCAAAAGACAGAATAGTTAATATGTTAGAAAACAGCCCACTAACGCCAAGATATTCTGCACCAAGCGTTTTTGTGAAGACCGTTCTGCAGATAAAACTCATTATTAAAAAGATAAACTGACAGCCTAAAGTTATAGTGCTGTTCTTTACTGCACTATATGTTCTTCCCTTTTTCTCACTCATCTGATTTTATTCCATTTCTAACGAACTTTCATATAACTTCTGTAATTCACTAACCGATGACTTGACATCCCAAGAGTCAACATAAAGTTGCTTGTCATCAATTGTTGACTCCACAAGCCTCATAAGCTCATCTGCCCAGTATTCTGCCCCCTGTTTCAAATCGACATATGTGATATAATTTGAAACCTGAGTCAGCTTTGGGACTCCGCAAGATGCCACAATAGGGAGACCAGCCGCTTGCATTTCGATTACAGCAATCCCTAACCCTTCAGTATTTGAGGGGAACACCGCAGCATCGGATGCTTTTAGCAAAGCGGCTACATCCGTTCGATTGTGAAGAATCGTATAACTCCCGTCCAGTTTTTTTCATTTAGTTTGGCTCTAACCTTTCCTTCGGTTTCGCCGCTCCCTATCATTAGCAGGTAAGCTTTTTTATTTTTCTTTTTTATTTGTTCAAAAACATCCACCAGGAAATCGTGATTCTTGACTCCAGCAAATCTTCCGACATGAACAATAACAAAAGCATCTTCCGGAATTTTTTCCTTTCGGCGAACAACTCCTCTATCTACACTTTTTTTGTAATCTTCAAGATAAATGCCATTTTTTATGACAGCGGTATTCGATACGGAAAATCGCTGATTCAACTCTATTTGCATCGTATCGTTAATGGCAATCAACTGTGTTTGATAATGTGCGATAATCCACTTTAATAGACATGATTCTTTTTTTGTCATTCGACTGAGATCATAATGTTGGGTATAAAATATTTTTGTTTCCGGGTTTGGTCTTGCAAATTTCACATAATGATTCATCAACAAATGCACATGAATAATATCAGGATGCAAATCTCTAATGATTTTCCGAATTAGAAAATCCGTTCCAAATTTTTTGCTGAGTTTATTTTTGAAATAGTCACAGGTATAAATAACTTTAATACCTGCATCTTTCAAAATTTTTTCATAAGGTGAATCCCGGTGCTCAATGCAAAGAACAGTCAAATCATATTTATCTTTGTCCATCAAAAGCGCATAATTTTTTACTACAGTTTCTGCACCACCTGTATTAAATCCATGTATTAACTGCATTACTTTTATCATCATACTCACCAATATTTACTTTGTCTAATAATTTATAATCGTAGCTCATTACATCAAGACCACCGAACATCATCGCATATCCAAACAGACTTGTTATTGGTGCTGGTCGTTGGTATAGAGATATGAAGAACACTACAATATATATAATTCCATGTTTTGTTTTTCGCCCATATTTTATGCACATAAAAAGCCATGGCATTGCCAGCATAAGTGTTCCAATGTATCCATAGGTTATTATATAGCTTTTATAGCTAGAACCATCCGCGACCTTATAGTCCAACCCTGCTCCCCACCATTTTCTATCCGAATTTACAATGCTGTCATACTGCTGATCAAAGCCTTCCCACGTTCTATTATCACCACTTAAGCCATCGGATGTAATAGCAAACCGCTGAACAAAGGAATTTACATACTCGTTTCCGAAGTCTATTGTCGGTAAAATTAAAATTGTCGCTATCAAAGCTGCAATTATAATTATACTTTTAAGCTGCTTTTTTGAAATCAAATCGCCTAACCAATAAATCAAAAGCAACAGCCATCCGGCAAGCGAAAAGGAAAGTAATATTCCAACAATTAAAATAGCTTTCTCAATTTTTGTATTTTTCTCATCAAAGATTGCGTACAGGAATGCACATATTGTACCCAAATTTCCACCCTCGTTAAATGGACCGCACATCCGTAACAAACCACCGCTATTCAAAATTGCTAATGGGCCAAACTGATAGTAAAAGTGAGTTTTATATGCAATCGTATAGTAGCTAACGGTTTTTACCGGAAGTCCAAGTAATGTATAAAAATACGCAAATGTTGAGAGCACAATTGAAATTATGACTAGCTCGTAGAATAATTCCACAATTTTTCTCTTCAGTTGGTCAGACAAAAGAAGAAACAAATATACTGCAAGAATGCTAATAATACTGTACGAGAAATACGCAAAGTTAGTGTCTCGAAGCAAAATCAAGATAATATATATTGTTGGCAGTATACACAATCCAAGGCTTTTATAAGTGATTCTTTTTTGTACTTTGAAGATATACACTATTGCGACCAACAATGCCAATTTACCCGTCCATGAAATAATAAATTGAAATATTTTATGACCGGCAATGTCAAACGCAAGCCATGCAGAGGCAAGAACACGAACGCAATACAAAACAATAACGATTTTCGTAAACAAATCTACTTCTTCAAATGTTTTGTACCGCTTAAATAATCGCTTTAATTCCACTACTTTTTTCCTTTCAAGTTATTGAAAGCAACTGTTAAAAACAGCCATCCATTCTTGGCATATATTTTCTTCACAGGTTCTCTCTCGAATTTCTCTTGCTTTGCTTCCCAGTTTACTTGCGTATTCTTTGTTTTGAGAAATCTTTACCATTGCATCGCTCAAAGATTTCACATCTCGAATAGGAACCAATAGTCCACTTTTTCCATCATCTATGACCATTCGCGCTCCACCAGGAGTCGAATCTGTACTAATGCACGGCAACCCCATCGCCATTGCTTCAAGCAGTGCATTCGATAGTCCCTCATAATCTGACGACATCACAAACATTGTCGCGTTCACAATTTCACTATGTACATCCTTGCAAAATCCTTCAAAAACAACATCTTTGTCTATTTTTAATTTTCGAGAAAGCTCTTTCAAATCATTTTCCAGGTCTCCTTTACCGTATATATGTAATTTGTAACCATCAACTTGCTTTTCAAACTCAGCAAATGACTGTAATAAAAGAGGATAGTTTTTCTGTTTGTTCAAACGGCCTACCGCTACAATTTTCTTTTCCTGATTTTCAGGATCATGCAAAGGCAAATCGCTTTTTATTGGGTTCAAAATAATTACACCTTTGTTTTGTATCTTGTCATTAAAATATTTTTTGGCTCCATTCGTTTGAAAAACAATACACTTACATTTCTTTGAAGCATAGAGCAAGCTTCTTATACAATTCTCCAATTTACTGCTTACCGTTATTTGAGGATCATTTCTCTCTGATACGACGACGCTATTATTAGTTCCAAGTGCTGCAATGATAGTGCAAAGGCTCTGTCTTGTAAAAAACGATACAAAAACTGCATTTTTCTCATTCCTTGCAAACGATTTAATAAAGGCAATGTCTCCTAATAAATCCTTTGGTTTTTCGCTCTTTTTATAGTATTTTTTTATACCTGAATTTAAGTGATATGCTTCCGGGTATTTTTTTAACATAATAAAAGAAACAACGTATCCTTTATTATCCAGTTCATTTGCAATTAAAGACATTACGCGTTCAGCGCCACCGCCCGATAAACCATTTGTTACAAAGTAAATGCTTCTTTTCATTTTTCTTCCCCGATAATTTTAGATACGCTTTTAAACTTACATTTTAACTCTTCGCCACAAGTTTTTGATAGAGACCTTCATATATTTGTACTTTATTCGCAAACGACAGCTCTTCTGCCCTTTTTTTACAAAACGGTTCCATTGCTTGAACCTTACCCGGATTATCAACGCACTCCATTATAACTTTTGCGATTGTTTCAGCTGGTTCAGTGTTATTTTCTACTTCATACAGAATACCGCAATCATCGTTCAATATTATGCTTGCACCATATTTATTCATAGTTGCAACAGGAAGACCGTTTTCTAATGCCTCCAATACAACAGAGCCGGTTGTCTCCCGTAGACTTGGCATAAAGAAAATATCAGCGTTCTGGTATACCTGCTCCATTTTTTCATGAGGAATTCGTCCAAGCATTGTTACACGTTTCTTTAATATTGTGGACGCATCCACTCTTTCTTTCAAGTGTTCATACAGTGGACCATTTCCAACAAAAACAACTCTAAATTCATATCTCTCCGGGACACGTTCGATGGCATCATAAAGCAAATCAAATCCTTTTCGATAGATCAATCTTCCTCCTGAGAGAATAGTGAACATATTCTTCTTTCCAGCTATTGTATTTTTTCTTTCCAAACTTCCCAGTTCCGTCATGATGGGATAGTTTTTTCGTTCTTTATTCGGAATCAAGTAATTTCTGGTTTCCTTATTTGCAAACAAAAGAATACTGCATCGCGTGATACGTCCATCCATACGATATTTCAATTTATAGTAGGCGTTTGCAATCGCTCGTATTGTCTCTAATGCAAAACCGTTTTTTATGTATTTTTTTAACTGACACGGGATATACTCTCCCCCACCAACAGGCCCACACACAAATGGAATCCCGTCTATGTTTCCATACTTTCCAATGGAGCGAAACTCCACAGGATTTACTTGGTGAATAATATCAATTTGCTGCGTTTTACATAGCTGTTGAACTTTTTTATATGCTCTTTCATTCCAAACATTTTGTCTACCTGAATACAGTCCTCCTTTATAGATTTTTTTATAAACAGTTGGTATATCAATATAAATCACACGGATTCTATCACAAGTATTATTATTTTGATATCGCTCAATCGATTTTCTTTGTTCTTCTTTTGTTATAACAATTACATCATTGTCTTTTGAAGCATAGTATGGAATATACCACCCCAACTTATCCTCTGTTCCATTATATGGATCGCATGAGTAGGCAATATAAATAATAGTCATAATGCGCTCCGTTTCAGATATTTGTCATAAGCCAAACGATACACTTTTTGAAACAAAATCGAACCAATTACTGCGCAGACAAAGACCAATGCACACACAAAGATATAAGAAGCAACTGCATTATTAAAAACACGCATTAAATGTAGTTTTTCTACAATTCTATATGCAACCATGTGGCACAAGTATATTTCCAGGCTGATTGTACTTAAAAAGCCAACAATTTTATTTGACAGTAATGTTTTTTTATTCGACACTACAATGGCATACATACAAATGATCAAGAACAATATGTACTGAACAATATTCAGTGCCCACTTTAACTTAAATGCGCATATATAGTATAGAGCTGACAAGCCAATAATAGCTAGCAATAAATGCGCTCTTTTACCTTTTTGTTCAATTTTTTCTTTATTGAGAAAAAGCCATGCTCCTCCCATAAAATAGCAGGCACAGAAAAGGAAATCAACCTTTCCAAGGCCAAAATAGTCATTTACAACGAACGCATAAATCAATGTTGCAATATAAGCAAGACAAAATCTGATTCTATTTTTCATCAAATATACAACAAATGGATACAAAAGATAAAAAACAAAAATCACCCCTAAGGTCCACCCCACTCCGATGACTGAAATAGACTCATGAGGAATTAAGCCAAATACCAACGTTATATTTGCAAATCCTTCAAATATGCTTTCCTTGGAGAAACTCAACAGTACATCAATCAATGTTATAAAAGCGAAAAACGGAAGAATTTTAGCATATCTTTTGCTGTAGAATTTTTCAATGTTACTAAATCCACTTTGTATTTTTTTGTAATATCCACAACTAACAGAAAAAGCTGACACCATCATAAACAGTGATGTAAATCTTCCAAAGTACATAATATATGAGTATAACGTCGCCAGTTCATCTCGATAACTCAAGTTCGCTAAAACATGCATAACTAATATTCCCGTCATCGCCAAGACGCGAACACCATCTAATGCATCATATCTCTTTGATTCGTTCATTTTTTAACTTCCTCCACATTGCTACCCTGCAACAAAGAAATTACTTTGTTCATGTGTAGTTGCTCGTTATAGTCTCTTTCGCACTTTTCTCTTGCCTGTCTTCCTAATCTTTCTGATAGAGAATCATCCAATACAAATTTTTGAAGTTTTTCAGCCATATCTTCTGCATCTTTCATTCTAAAGAGCATTCCCGTTTTCCCATCTACAACAATTTCTGCTAAACTTCCAATTCTTGATGCGACAACGGGTTTTCCGTAGGCATATGCCTCAATTACAGTATTCGGCATATTTTCATACCAAATAGCCGGGCACACCACACATGTCGCCTTTGAAATCAAATCCTCAAGCTCCACACCATACTTAAAACCTGTAAAAATCACTTTGCTTTCAAGTTGATTTTCTTTAATATAATTCCATATTTTTTGATCTTCTTCAGAATCAGAAATCTGGCCTGTAATTTTCAATACATAATCGGTATTTTTAAGATAATTCATTGCTTTGATGGCATAAATTGTTCCTTTTTGATGCGCCATACGTCCAAGGAAGAGAAAGTATTTATCATCATGAAAACATGGTGTAATTTTTGACACATCAATAAATGTAGGTACACACTCTATTTTTGATGCAGGTACACCGCCTTCTATCAACTTATTCTTGCTAAACTCACAGGTACAAACAAATGTATCAACATCTTCGAAAACTTTAGTCGCTGCATACAATTTCATCGCCAATACACGTAGCAATGTTCCTGCCAGCGAATTTTTCACGCACTTATTTTTTATTGCTTTTCTATAGTTTCCATGTAGGCATTCTTCACAGATCTCATTTTGGCAAAGGAAATCATATTTGGGGCAGAACATGAAAAAGTCAGAAATGCGATGTACAACTCGTATACCCTCCTTTTTAGCCGCACGAATGATAGAAGGGGAAAGATGATTGACCTCGTGTAGAATATAAACTGCATCAGGGCTTGTGTCTTTAATTAACTTTCTTAGCTTTCTTTCTGCATCATAGTTCCAAACTGTCGCTCTTACAAGACCAATTAAATTCTCGACAGACTTTTGAGTGTCTGCATACATTAGTTGGTTAGACCTTGGCTTTGCAAAATATTTGCTGTAAGGCGTATATTCATTTTGAGGATTATTCACAGAGAAGGGTATCACATCGATTCCCATTTTTTTTGCAGATTCCATAAATTTAAACATATATTTTTCCGGACCGCCTGCAATGAAATAGCGATAGTTTGCAATGATAACCCTCATTTTAATTCTCCCGATTCACAAATACGTTTTCATACTCTTTACATATTTTTTCCCAAGTGTATTCTTTAGCGACACGCTTCTTAGCTCTTCGCCCCATCTCTGTTATTTCATCAGTACTCATTAGGTCAGCCTTATCAATTAGCTTCGCAAGACTGCCTGGTTTACGGCTCCAATAGAGCGCACAATCCTCTGCCACTTCTTTATTGAAACCAACATCAACCAGTAAGTTCAAATCGGTACTTCCGAGAGCCTCAATCAGCGATGGATTTGTACCACCGACCGTGTGGCCGTGGAAATACGCATAAGCATTCTCTCGAATTTTCTTCAACAGTTCCTGATCGTAAACTGTACCGACAAATTTGATTCTTCTGTCGCTCTTGAAATGCAATTTTTCTTCCAGTTCATTCAAGAATTTATCATTAACATTTGTGATAATGGCAAAATTTTTCTTGCTTTTACTCTTCATAAACTCCCGAATCATAACTTCAAAAGAGTTCTCTGGTACAAAACGACCAACAACAAGGTAGTAGTCCTTTTTCGTCAGCCCTTTTTCTTTATACCAGTTCACCAGCTTTTCATCGTCATCCGATAGTTTGCTGAGGGTCAAATCTGCGCCATACGCAATAAACGTGGTCTTAGGATTTCCGCCCTTGATGCCTTTACCGTCATAGCACTCATGAATATACTTTTCGATATTTACAGAGTCACAGATAGCAAGATCGCAATATTTTACCATCATCTGCTCAGAAATCTTCCAATACTTACGAATCGGGGCAGACCATCGAGCCCTCATCCACTCGTGTCCATCTGGATTCAGGTACACAGTACCACCCAACTTATGGATTTCTTTGTAAAAGTGACCGGCAAAAGGTCCGATACGACATGCCATAATGTAGACAATCGGGTGAGGAATATGATTTTTCTTAATATATTCGCAGCAAGTTTTTAGTGCAACAACATCATAATAAATTGCCTGTGCAGGCCCAATCTGAGGAACATCAATTTTGAAGCACCGGGCATTGTGGAGTTCAAATTCGTGGTTGTTAATCTTTGTTACTCCTTCAAACTTGTTTTCATCCATGCAGCCATCGCCATTGGCTTTACAAGCAACATGATATTTAATGTTTTTTTTATTCTGGTGATACTCTGTGAGTTTATATACGAAGGTTTCATATCCACCATATGCACCCAAACTTTTGGCTCCTACCAGAAATACATGCTGCACTTTGCTTTCCCTCTGCATTCTTCCTACCCCTATCTATATTTTAGTCTCTTCCAAACAAATCTCTCGTGTACACCTTATCTTTTACATCATCAAGACACTTATCGTATCTATTTGCGATAATGGCTTGGCTACGCTTCTTGAACTCGTCCAAGTCATTGACCACAACACTGCCAAAGAACTTTTCACCATCTTTCAGGGTCGGCTCATAGATGATGACCGTTGCACCTTTAGCCTTGATGCGCTTCATAACGCCCTGAATGGAACTCTGCCGGAAGTTATCACTGTTGCTCTTCATCGTCAAACGGTAAACGCCAACCACAACTTCCTTTTCCTTGCTCTCATCCCAGCTGTCATTTGCTTCATAAGCACCAGCAATTTCAAGCACACGATCCGCAATAAAATCTTTGCGAGTACGGTTCGATTCCACGATTGCTTCAATTAAATTTTCCGGTACATCGGCATAATTTGCGAGCAGCTGTTTAGTGTCTTTGGGCAGGCAGTACCCGCCGTAGCCGAAGCTGGGGTTATTGTAATGAGTACCAATGCGCGGATCAAGGCAGACACCGTTGATAATCTGCTGGGTATTCAGTCCCTTCATCTCTGCATAGGTATCCAGTTCATTGAAGTAACTAACACGCAGAGCCAGATAAGTATTAGCAAACAACTTAACTGCTTCTGCTTCGGTAAAGCCCATGAACAGAGTGTCAATGTTTTCCTTGATTGCACCTTCCTGAAGCAATTCAGCAAAAGTATGTGCAGCCTTCACCAGACGAGCGTTCTCTACATCTGTACCAACGATGATACGGCTCGGATACAGGTTGTCGTACAGAGCCTTGCTCTCACGCAGGAATTCCGGGCTGAAGATAATGTTGTCGCAGTGATATTTTTCACGGACGCTTGCGGTAAAACCAACAGGAATCGTAGACTTGATGACCATAATTGCTTCAGGGTTATACTCAATTACCAACTTAATAACAGCTTCAACCGCAGAAGTATCAAAGAAATTTTTCTTACTGTCATAGTTGGTAGGAGCCGCAATAACAACAAAGTCAGCGTCAGAGTATGCTTCTTTTGCGTCCAGCGTTGCGGTCAAATCCAGTTCTTTCTCTGCCAGATACTTTTCAATGTATTCATCCTGAATTGGAGACTTTTTATTATTGATGAGTTCCACCTTTTCCGGCACAATATCCACTGCCATAACCTTATGATGCTGGCTCAGCAGCGTTGCAATGGAAAGTCCAACGTAGCCAGTTCCGGCCACGGCAATTTTCAAATCCTTAAAATCTCTCATGATTACTTTCTCCTCTCTCTTTGTGTTTTTATTTTGAAAACACACTTTTCACATACTCATAGCTGTTAATATCGCCAATGTCATACCGCTTACCCGGCATGATGTAAGCGTGCATCGGGGTCTGCTTGCTCAACCAAGCCGCAAAGCTGCCCGGTGCGTCATAGCCGCAGCCATTATTCAGTGCTTCCTGAATCCTCTTTACATCACAGGCACGGTAGCAATAGAACGGCGGCACAGCCAGATTTCCTTTTGGTTCCTTTGGCTTTTCCTCATAACTCGTAATCAGATCCGAGTTATCAAGCGTGATGATTGCTGTTTTCTGCTGCTTTTTCAGCTCATTTTCCTCATGGCACATCACACAAGAAGTATTCTTTTCCTTGGCAAAATCAACGAACTTTGAAAGGCTGAAATCCAGCACATTATCGCCAGCCATAACTAGCAGATCATCAGCCAGATTCAGCTTTTCTACCGCCAGCTGAATATCTTTGACTGCTCCCAGACGAGTTTCATTGGTGCTTGTGCCATCGTCGATCACAGTAATCTCATAAGGCCGCGTCTTTTGCTTATTGTTCTTCCAGTTCTCAAAATGCTGTGCGAACTTATGGTTGGAAATCACCACAAATTCGTCAATGTCGGTAGTGTCCACCAAATCATCCACCAACCAATCAAGGATGGACTTCTCGCCCACTTTCAGGAGCGGCTTCGGGAAATTCTCAGTCAGTGGATAAAGCCGTGTGGCGTAACCCGCCGCTAAAATCAAGCATTTCATCTATATGTACTCTCCTCTTATAACTCAACACCATCTGCGCTCTCACACAAGTGGAAGCTATATTTTCCTTCCAATGCCGGGAACGCTTTCAGATACTCTGCTGTGACCTTTGCTTCAATATCTTCGGCCTTGTCCGGGTCAATCAGTGCCATGCAGCAGCCTTTAAAGCCTGCGCCAGAGAAGCGGCCACCGTAGATACCATCGGTATCAGCCATGATTTCATACAATTTTTTCAGTTCATCACATCCACACTCATAGCTATAAATAGAGGATTTTCCGCTTTCAAAAACAAGCTGACCGTAGCCCTCCAAATCACCTTTACGCCACAGTTCTGCGCCCTTTTCGGCACGAGTGAACTCACTGTAATAGTGTTCTGCACGTCTGCGCCACAGTTCGGGCAGACGTTCTTTATAGGCTTCAAAGACCTCAAACGGTACATCACGGAGGCGGGTGTTTGCAAAGGTATCGTAGTCCATCCCTGCATAGCCCATCAGTGCATAGGCCGCTGCCTTGCACTCATCTTGCCGCAGATTGTACTTAGAGTTTTTCAAAGAACGCTCCAAGCCAGAGAAGAAGATTGCTACCTTATAAGGCTTCATTTTCTCACTGGTGGGGATCAGTTCATAACTATCGTCTTTCGTGTCAAGGTATAGCAAGTGATTTTTCTTAGAAAGTACCTCGCAACTCTGGTCGAGTTTTCCGCAGGAGACACCAACATACTGGTTTTCCGCCGCCTTTGCCGTGAGAATCATCTCCATCGGCTCCAGATGGATTCCGTTCACTTTACACAATGCAGACAAAAAGCAAATAATGACCGAAGCCGACGAGGACAAACCGCCAATCGGCAGACTACCCTCGATGATGCCCGACAGACCAACTTTCAGGCGGTACTTTTCTCCCAGCATCTTTGCAGCACCACGCAGATGATCAGCCCAATCACCCTGCTTTTCATCCGGCACTGCACTCACAAAGAACTGGGCGCGTTTCGGGAAGTTCAAAGACTGCAATTCCACAACACCATTCTGTTTCGGGTGATAGGCCATGTGGATTCCCTTGTCGATTGCCAAACCATTGATTTTTCCGTACTGATGGTCGATATGCGCACCCAGCGGACTGATGCGGTACGGGCAGAACGCCACATCAAACGGTTCCTGATGATATAATTCCTTGTAAACCTCAACACACTTCATCGGTTTATTTTCCTATTCTTCATTATTTGTAGAACTTTGCGTACCACTCAGCGAACTTCCGCAAACCCTCGCGCAAACTGGTAGAGGGCTTATATCCGAAGTCACGCTCCAACGCACTGGTATCTGCATAGGTCACAGGTACATCCCCCGGCTGCATCGGAACCAGCTCCTTGTGAGCTTCAAAGTCATAATCTTCCGGCAGAACACCCGCGCGAATTAGTTCTTCCTGCAAAATCTGTACAAAGTCCAGTAGATTTTCCGGGTTCTGATTACCAATGTTATAAACTGCATACGGAGGAACAGGCAGACCATCTTCGCCGTTCTTGCGCTCCGGCGCACCCTGCATCACACGGACAACGCCCTCGACAATATCATCCACGTAAGTAAAATCACGCTTGCAGTTACCGTAGTTGAAAATCTGAATCGTTTCGCCTTTCAGCAGCTTGTTAGTAAAGCCGAAGTACGCCATATCCGGGCGACCAGCAGGGCCGTATACCGTGAAGAAGCGCAGGCCCGTAGAAGGAATGTTGTACAGTTTAGAATAGGCATGTGCCATCAGCTCATTGGACTTCTTGGTTGCTGCATACAGCGATACCGGGTTATCGACCTTATCATCCGTACTGTACGGCACTTTTTTATTGCTGCCGTATACGGAAGAACTCGACGCATAAACCAGATGCTTCACCGGGGTATGCCCCTCATCGTAAGAATGGCGGCAAGCCTCCAGAATGTTATAGAAGCCAATCAGGTTTGCTTCCACATAGGCATCTGGGTTCGTAATGGAATAGCGGACACCTGCCTGCGCACCGAGGTTCACCACAATTTCCGGCTTATACTGCTCAAAGATAGATTCGATCACCGCCTTGTCAGCCAGATTACCTTTTACGAAGCTGAAATTGTCAAACTGCTCCAATTCGTTCAAACGTGCTTCTTTCAGACGTACATCATAGTAGTGGTTCATGTTGTCCAAACCCACGACCTTGACATCCTCTACGGTGGAGAGCAGTCTCTTTGCAAGGTTAGAGCCGATAAAACCAGCTACACCCGTGATGAAAACGCTCTTGTTGCTCAGACTGATTTTCGTTTTATTTCCGTCATTCATGTACATTCTGCACTCCTCACTTTTTCTATATAAACAGCAACAAGCCCACGGCGGGTCGCACAAAGGCAATCCACCGTAGGCTTGAACTCTCCTTCAATCTTTATTTGTTGCTCCTTTTTGTGGGTCAAAACAGCGCTTCCAAAAGCCTCCTACATATAACCCCCCAGGATTTTCCGCTTCTTGCAGTTTTTCAACAAATAAAACATTTGAAGGATAACTCAAGCCGTCAAAACCCTTTAGTTATCGTAGGTTTTCTTGGTTGACCCTATTATCACTGCGACACCGAACATTGCTACCTTCCCTACGTTCCCTCTATATTTCTCGTCACGTTCTTCTTGTATTCGACATTTTTCGCGCATGGTGGTAAAAAATTTGCAACCATTTCAGGCTGCAGATTTTTACTGTGCGGCTGCCTCGCATCGGCTTACGCCGTCTTTCGATTTGGCTGCTGTTCCGGCCATTTCATGCCCAAGTGGTCCAGCATAGCTTTGCGCGTATCGGATAGTGCCCTTGTGGTTGTGCCGGACTTTTCGTAGATGCGCCGCAGACGGGCAAGCCACTTGCCCAGTGTTATGCCGTCTACCGTCACATAGCCCGCCGGGATGTCCAAATTGGCATGGGACTGGTAATACTGCCGGGCAGCGGCGTAATATTTTTGCCAGCTGCGGTCGTGGCGGTCGCTCCAATCCATACCGATTTTTTCAAGTCGAGCAATTTTGTCCGTAGATAGCTTTCCGTCCTGGTAAAGTCTCCGTTGGCTGGAAAGCCAGCTGCCCAGTGCCACCCCGGAAGGCGTAACATACTTGGTCGGCGTTTCCAAATCACCATTTTCTGCGTAATATACCGCGGCTTCCGCGTAAGCCTTTTCCCAGCGGGCGCTGACCGCATCCCACACCATGCCGATGGATTCCAACTGCTTGATTTGGTCGGCGGTCAGTTCTCCATCCAGATATTTCTGGCGGCGTACACCGACCCATTGCCCCAGCGCGAAGCCATCTGTTGTTTTATATCGATTCGGTACTAGCAGGTTTCCATGCTCCCGGTAATATGCCTCAGCCAGCGCAAAAGCCCGTTTCCACGCCAAATCAAGCCGACCATCCCACTCCATTCCAATGGAGTCCAATCGGTCAATTTGTTGCTGGGTCAGGGTTCCTGCCCGTTTACCGGCACGCACAAGGCGCTGGATCTGCAGCCAGGATCCAAGACTTAACCCGTCGGTCGTGGTGTAGCTGACAGGTACATTCAGATTGCCATGCTCTGCATAGTAAACGCTGGCTTGCGCATAATAGTGGTCCCACGTCGATGACAGGCTGCGTTGCAGCTGCTCAAACAGTATGCGACAGTCGCGGACCTGCTCGATGATTTCAAAACGATCCGTAACGATGCGGTCGCCTTCGCTATTGGCGTACAAACGCTGCACCGCCTGCGTCATTTCGTTCTGCAGTCCGGCGATACTGCACAGTCCTTCAAAGTTATTCACAATGTCAAGGATCAAAGGCGTTTTGCTGTCGCCCGCCGTCAGGGCGCGGCCGATTTGCTGCTTATAGACGATCGGTGAAATCGTTGGGCGGAAAAGGATCACACCAGAGATTTCCTCAATGTGTACACCTTCGTTGAGCATGTCAATGCAGAAAAGCAGCTTCAGCGCCGGGCTGGTGTCTGCCTTAAATGCCTCAAATTCATAACTTGTTGCCGGGTCACTGGAATATGCCTTATATACATGCACGCCATTTGCGGCAATACCGCCGAACCATTCAGGGACGTGGGTTTGCATCTCGTCCATGTGCTCTTTACCGGCGCAGAACACAATGTACTTGCCGTCCGGTTTTGCGATATGCTTGGCGAATACTTTATCCAGCCCGTCCGCTTGCTCCAGCGCCCGTCGCAAGGCATCTAAATACTTCTGGTTAATGTCCTGGATCCCCACTGAATGCAGGTTATCGACCCGCTGTTGATACCGGGCAAGTTCATTCTGGTAGCGATAGACCGTTGTAACATATTTCGGCGCAGGCAAAATACCCAGGACGATTGCTTCGCCCAGGGTCATTTCCGATGCAACATGACCTTCAAAAAGTTCCTCGGCTATATCACGGTTATTATCAAGGTAGCGCACATTGGTGGCTGTCAGGCCCAACAGTTTGGCATCGGGGCAAAGTTTCAGCAGGTCCGTCACACCTTTACCCCAATATTCCGCGCCGGTACGATGAAATTCATCCAGGATTATATAGGCCGGATGCTGCGCTGCTATCTCTGCCAACTGATCTTCTGTGCAGCACATCAGTTTTGCGTAGGTATAAAAAGTAACGTTTGCAAGCGATAAATTCACATCCTGCATTTTCAGGCTGTCAAGCTGAGTTTTGAAGATATACTCGCTGGGAGAGAGCCACAGAATTGCGGCTTCTGGATGGTCCTCGATGAGTTTAAAGGCGATATAGCTTTTTCCCGTGCCGGTGGGATGCACAATGGCAGCCTTTCCGTACTGCTGCATCATCGCAAGCGCACTTTTGTAGGCTTTAGCGTTGTGCGCGTACAAGTTCAGTCCCATTCTGCTCACCTCAGCTTTCTTGGTTTGTGAGGTATCCTTCATTTCGTGAATGGAACATATTCCTACAAAATCTGCCTTACTGCGCTAATTGTTTACCTGCTGACCCTTAAACTTGACCACTAATTATTGAAAATCCGTTCAATTTCTGCCCGCTTCCACTCCCAACATGTATGCACATAAAGCTTCATCGTGATGTCGGAGCTGGCGTGACCCATGATTTCACTGAGCGTCTTTACATTGCATCCGTTTTGCAGGCAGGTGGTTGCGAACGTATGCCGCAGGGCGTGGGGATGAACGCTGGAAACCTGGGCATGCTTTAAATAGCAGTGGATGCTTTTGCTGTAGCAACGCGGCTCCACGGGCTTTGCTTCTTGACTGGACAAGAACCATGTATGGGGAGACTGACTGTTGTGTAATTGGTACACTAAGGATAGAATTTTCCTTGGAATCGGGATGGCCCTTTCGGAAGTTGCTGTTTTGGGAGATTGCACAACAACCTTTGTGCGCTGATTTTCGACATAGATACGTTTCACTGTCCGTCTTACTGAGAGAATCCCTTTATCTAGATCAAAATCCTGCCATTGCAGTCCGCAGACTTCGCCAATGCGTAAGCCCATCTGCATCATCAGCAAAATCCCAATTTTTCGCGGAGTAGCAGCTTGGGTGACATAGCGAAAGACTTGCTTCTGCTCGTCCTGGTTCAGTACGGTCATCGATGAATGTGTTGGTGGCAGCTTCAAGCTGATTTCCATCGGCCGCATAAGGTGCTGATGGACGGCATAGCGGCAGATCCTGCGAACAAGTATCAGGCACTCTCGTGCCATTGTATGACCCAGGGGCTTATGACAATTATCAACGGGAGAAATGATTTCTAGAAGGCCATTCTCCAGTACAACTTCATTTAATTCTTTTACGCGAACCGATCCGAGCACAGGAAAAATGTAATGCTGCAGTGTGTAGCGATAATGCGCGGCAGTGGATGGCTTGACCCCTAAAAAAATGGAGTTTTCCCATTTCTGTGCAAGTTCCCGAAAGGTTGGGTTGCCAGCAGATAACACAAATGCCTGCAGCTCGTTTTTGCGTATTGTCAGCTCCTTCTTCACTGCAGCGTAGGTACGCCCATAAATGTAGCCCCAAATCGCGGTGTGGTCCGGCTTTCTGCCTTTTATATAGCGACCCTCCCAGCGACCATCTTTACGTTTTCGGATGTTTTCTCCACGCCGTGCCATTTTAAACTCCTCTTGTATAATTGGTAGAATTTGGCGTGAAAATTGCCCTATATATGTAAAATGCTTTATAAAATCTGCGGTTTCTATAGTGAATGTAACAAATTTGCACGCCAGTCAATTAAGCTTGCATACGATTGTTGAAAAAAATCGTATTTTGTAGTATTATACAAGTAATTGTCGAATAGTTTTTTTATGAAAAAAGGTATCCTCCATTCACGAAATGGAGGATATTTTTCTGTTTCTATATTTTCGGCAGCAATTACTCTGGGAGGATGAAAAGCGGCGTTTACCGGGGATATAAATAAAAGAAGCCCGACGGCACTTCTTATAGTAACCGCCGGGCTAGTCATAAAGTACATTTTATATGGCATAATTAGTTGACATTGCAAAGATACAATTGTTTATCGTTTTAATTTGTGACATAATATATCTAACCCTGCTTATTTTTTGTGCGTTATTGCGATTGACTTTGCCGCCAGGGCACGGTATACTACAGGTAATAGCTAACACTTGCCCGGCACAGGAGGTCTAATATGGCACTCGATAGGAACGATTTGGAATTATTACGCGATATGATGCGCGAAGTGTCCCTTGAGGTCACGAAAGAATCTGAAACCCGCATGATGGCCTATATCGAGAGCCATGTCGAAAAGAAAATTGATGCCCTGGCTGATGGTCTGCTTGCTACCAATGAGCGCATTGACCGCCTGACAGAGCGCATGGACGATATGAATGAGACCGTTCTCGCCAATACTATGTATATCGTTAAGGATGCCCGCGACAAAGGGCAGGCCAAAGCTCAGTGAATCTGCTCGTTTTTGAGCACGTTTCCCATACAAACACAAAGCTCCCAACAGTTTTTACGCTGTTAGGAGCTATTTTTTATGCTTATTTAGTTGATAAAGGGATGTCTGAAATGGACGTCCCCGAGAGTGAGAAAGAACAACTTACGCTTGCCGGGCATTTAGATCAGCCTTTTCCTTTTTAACCTACCCCCGGTATACCTGGGCATGGCAGAAACAGCAGACAGAGACACCGCGCACAGCCGGGCAGACTCGCCCCTGCTGCTGCTTTTTGTCGCCTTATAAGGTACAGGTACATTATAGGGGCGCTGTGCGTGTATTATTCTTGCTCTGTGGGCTGTTGTTCATCGAACGCAGAAGAGTACAACATGTCTATGGCGCTTTTCACAGTTTGTGCCTTACTTAGGCCCAACTTTTCGGAAAGTGCAGTTAATTTGTCAGCATATCCACGCGGCAAAGCAGCCTGTATTTTATCTGTCTTTTCTGCAATGTATCGAGCATTGCCCTGCTTTTTCGCTTCATTATATAGCCGTTTGCCCATCTCCTATATAGACACCATCCTTCGCAGTTCATAGATGTATGTATTATTTGTACATGCATTTATGCACATTAAGATAAAAATATCTCGTTTTGTTGTGCTTTTTAATTATTTTAAAGTTGCGCCTTTTGTTCATGGATGTATGAACCATATCGTGCTATACTATAGCCACAGTCAAGGGAACACAAGTTCACCTGACCACGACCAACACCACACACAAAGAAAGGACGTACACCATGAGCATTGACAATTTATTAGACCTCATCATCCAGTACAAAGAGGCCGCTCAGCTGATTGAGACCGCCCAAGCCGAGCAGGAAACTATCAAGGCCCAAATCAAAGCTGAGATGGCCCAGCGCAATACCAACGACCTGCAGGTAGGATGCCATAAAGTCAAGCTGTCGGACTTCACCAGCACCCGCCTGGACAGCAAAGCTATCAAGGCCGTGGCCCCGGCTCTGTTCGCCCAGTATTCCAAAGTCGTTACAGGCCAGCGCCTGACCATCAACTAAGAAAAGCCCCTTGCAACAGCACCGACCAAAGCGAGTTGTAAAGGACTTCCATACACCCGCCGGGGCGGGCTGTAGATATAGTATACACCCGCCCGGCTTATTTATCAAGTAGAAAGGTTGTTCATCCATGAAACAGACCGTTAGAACCAGCCGCACCGCCGGGCAGTTAGAGAAGATGTTCCGCGCCATTAATGCCCACTTTTATAATAACGAGCTGCCCGAACCTATCATCACACTTAAAAAGACCCCCAACGCCTATGGCCATATTACATGCAGCAAGACCTGGCAGGCGGGCAGTGAGCGGCGCTACGAGATCAACATAAGCACGGCCACGCTGGACAGGCCCATAGAAGAAACTACCGCCACACTTTGCCACGAGTGTGCCCACCTCTACGCCCTGACTCACGGCATCAAGGACACCAGCGGCGCGGGCAACAGTTACCATAACAAGCGGTTCAAGGCCATTGCAGAAGCTCACGGTCTGGTTATTGACCATCATGCAAAGTACGGCTGGACTATTACAAGCCCATCGTTGGAACTGTTGGACTTCATCGAGGCTCAGGGCTGGCAAGCTATCCAGATGTCCGAGGGCCTGACCTGGGCAGACATGACCGGCACAGGCACAGGGAGCCGCACGCCCGGCGCGGCATATGGTACAGGCATCAAGCCGCCAAAACGACCGAGTTCCACACGCCGCTGGATTTGCCCGGATTGCGGCACGATCATCCGCTCCACCAAAGAGGTCAACGTGATATGCGGCGATTGCGGTAAACAATTCATCCGCGCCGACTAAACCAACAGGACAGAGATGCATGACCGAGTGAGAGTAGGTCATTTATTATGTATCTATTTTTAAAAAAGAGGTTCTTAGCTATGAAATATACCACCACTTCCCCGCCTAACAAGCAAAGCCGGTTACGAACACTGCGCCTATCTCGCGGCATCTCGCAATCTGCACTAGCTGCAACTATTGGCGTATCCATCCGCACCGTCAAGTACTGGGAACATAGGCAGCGGACACCCAATGCCGCTTCCCTGCTCGCCCTTGCCCACTACTTCGATGTGCCGCCCGAATCATTACTGCCTTAACTCCTGCCCCCCTGCGGAAAAATAGGGCACACTCTAGTTTTACAATCGAAAAGCCGCGATTTTCTGTAAAATTAGGGTCCATTTTCCTATTTTTTTACAAACCGCAAGGCAAGTCTAAGACCCTATTTTTACAAATGAGGTGCCCTTTTATGAATGTTGCCTATGTACGAGTCTCCACCGCCGAACAGAATGAGGCACGGCAGGTAGAAGCTCTGCGCTCTCACAATATCGACAAGTGGTTTACCGAAAAAATCAGCGGCAAGAATACGCATCGTCCACAGCTGCAGGCCATGCTTGACTTCGTGCGCGAGGGCGATACCGTCTATATCCATGATTTCAGCCGCCTGGCCCGAAGCACCAAAGACCTGCTGGAACTGGTGGAGCAGCTACAAGCCAAGGGTGTCCACCTGATCAGCAATAAAGAGCACCTGGACACCAGCACACCAACAGGCAAGCTTATGCTGACCATGATTGCCGCTATCAATGAATTTGAGCGGGCCAACACACTGGAACGCCAGCGAGAAGGTATCGCCATTGCCAAGCGGAACGGCGTGTACAAAGGCCGACAAAAGGTAGCAGTCCCGCCGGGATTCGAAGCACTGTATGCACGATACCAACGCCGAGAACTAAGCAAATCCGCTCTGGCTGGCATGATTGGCGTATCAAGGCCCACGCTGGAACGGATCATTAAAGAAGCCAGTGCATAATTTGTACAATTTTCGCAGAATCATCCAAGGTACAAATTATAGTACTTACCACAATGTATAATAAAATCATCGAAGGAACCATCACCGCCTAGGAGGCATGATTATGTATTTAGCCAACGCTCTTATCGTCCTGGCCATCATGGCACTGGTCATTCCCGCCGTACTTTTCGCAGCCTACATTATCGGGGCCGCCACCCTGCCGCCCATCTTCAATGCCGTCAACAATGCCACACCGACGCCCGCCAAATTCCAGCGCCAGAAGGAAGTCTTTGATGCCTGGCAGTACATTATGACACATCACCACAATCTGCGCGGCCATTATATCTGGGACGTCCGGGAAAAATACAATCTCACACAGAACGAAGCCATGTTGCGCATGATTGCCGAGGACTGCAACGATATGGGTATCCAGATGAACTACGCCTACGCTTCCATGCTCACCGGCGTAGACCTTGACAATGAGCTGCGTGCTAACGCCAAAAAGTATCGATTGGGCTTCACCTACGAAACTAAACCACTGCCCGGCCAGACTGCACTCACCCGCGAAGAAGCCGCCGCTAAACTTGCCGCTGAAAAGGAGAACGCAAAATGAAAAACAATAGTGATTTCGGCCTGATCGTCAACATCATCATCTTTGGCCTGATCTTTCTGGATGCTTTTGCCAAATTGTGCGCTGTCAATTACTGATTATTAAGGAGGACTATCTTATGTTAGGTGCAACTGCTTTTGTATTAGGTGTCGCTGGCCTGTTTGGCTCTGCCGCCATGATGGGCGCTGAGAACCGCAGCAGCTCCGCCGGAGGCTACGGTATCCCCAGCGAGACCGATAATGATGTTTCTGCTCAGGTCCGTGCTGTGCGCCGCAAATGGTCCGGCATCTACAACAATCAACGCGGTGAATGGTACAACCAGCTTGGCACCGAGGGCATGTGGCCGGAGCAACGCAAAAAGATCTGGTGGCAGCATGTTTACGAGGACGAAGGTGTTCCCGTGTCTGAGGGATACCTCAATCATATCAGCGGCTGGGATTTCCGGTACTCCTGTGAGTATGGCAGGCTTGCTGAGATGAAACGGCGGCACAGAAGATACTAAGCCGCACACGCACAGCATCGCACATTTTAAAAATCAATATATAATAGAAGGCCCGATGGAGCACCGCTGCAACTCCACCGGGCTTATTTTTTGTCGTTTCGCTATATTTTATAGAATATTTTTGGCAATATTGCCGATTTTCGATGCCTATTTTGTCCGACAATTCATGTGCCGCATTCAATCACTATACTTCGACGGCTTCTTATCGAAAGATTTCCGCCTGCAATTGTCGTATTATCGTTTATTTCAGTTTTTTCATTGATGCAATCTTTAGTTTTCAGCCCACCATACTACGTATTATTTAATATAGCCCGTAATGATATTCGGCAATTTTTCCCATGTCAGAATAACATAAAGTGATTTTGTTTTCTTCTTTTGTTCGTTCTCGTCCAGTACGCAATCAGCTGGCAAGAAAAATGCTATATCTTAGTAATAGCAAGTAGCAAAAATCCTGCCGCCGCTTCTGCTTTATTGCAATTTAGTCACGACCCAAAATGTCTTACCGCGCGTAGGGCTGTTCCGTCCCCAGTCAGTTCTATCCTTAATCTCATATCCGTATTGCCGTATTTCCCTGTTAAGCACGATTTGCCCTAACGGTCTATTTTTACATCGTCCCGTAGGTGGTGCAATTTGACCTGCTTCCATAATCTGTGCTCGTAATTCTTCTTTCTGCATCATCTGCCCTTGCACATTTTCCAAGTAATCTTCCAGTTTTTTGAACCTAACCTTTTTAGCTGTCAATCCCATCGAGCTCCACAGTTCTTCTTCCATGAATTTCTCGTACCCAAGCTTCTCCATCTTCCTGAGCTTTTGGTCTTTATCACGCAGTAGTGCAATTGCCATTTTGTCTGCTGTATAAGATCCAGTCGTTGGGCTATAAGTAAGCGTCACTTCCTCCTTAATTTGGTCATCAGCGGTCGGTTTTTTTAGAAATTCCTGCCATATGCTTTCTCTGCCTGCTTCAAATTTTATTCTTGCTTGCCCTGGTTCAAGCCAGTATTCCGTCTTTTCCCTTGTTGTTGTAATATATTGCTTGGGGAGACTACGAAAATACAACTGACATGTATCTTTTTTATTAATTGGTCTTTTACGCCCAATCGCCTGCCTGATGTCTGTAGGATCCCACAGCTCGATGACAATATGTTTTAGCGCTGGGTCTTCTATATCGATTCCATTGTATAGTGCAACTGTCGTGACCAGAATTCTCTTTTGCAGCACGCAATCATTCACACACTTTTCAATCGGATCCATAGCTCCACCCGCATTATTAGATGAGCAAAAGTATGCGGCTTCGTCACCAAAGAATTTACGGTACCGCTCCATGTCCCTTCTGGATTTTACAAAAACCACCATCTTCTCATCCGGCGGCATCTGCCCGACGATTTCCACCAGTTCTTTGTCATTATAGTATAACGTGCACTGAGTAATGTGGTCATACTCCTGTGGCAGATAATAACTGTTTTCCTTGGGGAAAATACCCGTCCGCCTCCACGAATCAAACATTAAATTGGCTGTTGCGCTCATATAGATGATAACTTTTTTGCTGCTAAGTTCCTTCAAATATCGGTAAGATAAGTCTGTGTTATGATTAAACGCTGCATCGCTGAAGAAATAGTGGCATTCGTCCGCGACAACATAGCCATACTGCTTCATCAGTCTTTCCAACACATCTGGGGCCTCAATAATCAGTTTTTCCAGCCACTGGTAGGAGTGTACATCAATAGCTTTGAACTTGAGACCTCCCCTTTCATCGTAGTTTTCCTTTTCTATTGCTCGGCTCCTTTTTAGTTTTCGAGTAACATCATTTTTAAGCGAGATTCGATTGCACAAATACAAGATTTTGCATCCATGTATTCTCCCCGGGCACTGATCCTCAATCCATTTCAGCAAGGTATCTACAATAAAGCTCGTTTTCCCTCGACCTGTTCCCGCATCAATCACAACGCGGCAACGGAACCAGTGTTTATAATCATCATCAATAGCATCCGCAACCCATTCCCTATGTTTTCCGCCTTCATCACGCCTATCATTTTTTTGAATAAGGCTTCTTACATATGCTCCGATGTCATCATCGTCAGTACAATCTTCTTCGACTACCGCCCGTTGTACTGGTCGCGCTATTGCTTCTTCATCTCTTAACGCTTGCACAACGCCACTCGGTTTTATCGGCAGCATGGTATCAGGCAGTCCAGTAGTTATTTTCGATTCCGGCAATAACACTTCCTCTGGCATGCTCTCCAGTTCTTTTCTTTCTGCCTCAGGCAGAAGTTCCAGATAAAACCCGCCGAACGGGTAACGTGTCTTGATTTTTTGGATATTCTCAGCCAATTAAATTAGACTCCTTCCATTTTATATATTAATAATGCTTCCGAAAGAGGCAGCACCCCCGGCGGACGTGCCTGGGCAGTTGTTACCCAGCCACATGCGGAACTGTGCTCCGTCCTAGCCCTACCTTGAATGCTCTTTTTATGCAAACCAGTCCACCTCTTCATCAAAGGGATTCTCGTTAAACGGATCTTCGTCCGCATCAACGATACATGCCGGATTGTAGTTTCCCGTCAAGTAGTCGTACAAGTCTTCCGCCGTATCGATGAAATAGGTATGCCACGTACCATCGATTTTGACCGGTTGATATTTTCCATCGTCACCCTGCAGCCACTGCCGGATGTGCTGGTCCGTATCCCCCATTTCCCGCTCAAGCGTTCTGAGCATCACCTCGTTTGCGCCTTGGACTACGCCGAATACGCCCAAAGTATCATAAAGCTGGCCAAGTGCGCTGGTCTCTTCTGGCATTACTTCGCCAATGACCCAAATCTGTTTGATGGTGTGTGCAAATTCAAATTTAAAAATGCTCATATTTATTGCCTCCTGATTTTTGTTTATGACTTTGTTAATTTGGTTCGTCTAGTTATTTGTGGTTTTGTTTTACATTGTTTAAACCTCCTATGGTGTGTGGGTGGAAAATGGGCAAACAAAAAAAGAGCCCACTGATTTGGGATGTACATAATTCTCTGGCGGAATTTACCTGGCCGTCATCAAAAGATAACGTTCCTCGGAATTTCCTGAGAGTTATGTAAACCTCAAATCAATGGGCTCTCGGATATGACCTGAGATAGCGGAGTCGTAAGTCCTGTAGGATACCGTCTGTGCGGTCCGCAACTTACCTATCACCCAATGCGGGTGCTCCTACCACATTTTTCTATGCTAAAGGGAAAAGGGGTTCGCTAATACAATCCACGCTGGGGTAACATATGTGCATAGGCTGGCTTTACAAGGTCCTTCAATTTTCAAAGTTGGATACCTCCACCGGTCTCTGACCCCGGATTCAGTAGAGTAACTATACCACCTTTTTCCGGCAATGTCAACATTTTCCACTTCCTTTCGCCAAATTTATTTTTAGATATTGAATTCAGCAATCTGGTGGATGGCCTCGGCGCGTTGGGCTTGGCAGAAGTGGATGTAGGTTTTGCGGCAAACTTCGGGGCTGTGTCCCAGGATGCTGGCAATGATCTCCACCTGCAGCTTCTTTGCAAACAGCAGACTCGCGCAGGTATGGCGCAGCATATGGCAGCCGCAGGGCGGCAAATCCAGGGGCGTAGCTTGCAGCAGATAAGCAAGTCGCTTTTCCATCTGGCGCGGTGTAGCGGGCTTCCGGTTGGCTGTGGAGACCACATAGCCGTCTGACTCCGTAAATGGTACCGCCTGGCGCATAAGGGCAAGTGCTTTCAGCGCGTTCCGGTTCAGTGGGATGATACGTGTTGATCGGGTTTTGGTCGTGCTGATTTTTGTCACGTATTGTGGTGCACCCTCCCGCTTTTTGCCATAGTCACGATTATAGACCTCGATCAAGTTCTTGGTGATAGAGACTGTTGCCTTCTCCATGTTAAAATCCTTCCATTGCAGGGCGCACAGTTCCCCGATACGCAGACCCGTATAAATAAGAAAAACGAACGCCGGACCATAACGGTACTTTAGCTGGGTGCTGCCCTCTGCAAAGGATAAGGCTTCCTCGCAGAACACCTTGATTTGCGGTTCCGTCATATAGACGATTTCTTTGTCCCGTTTGAGCATATTTTCCCGCAGCGGCATACAGCAGATGTCCATTGGGCTGCGCGGCAGGTAGCCCCGCCGGGTTTGGAAGGTGTAAAAGGCGTTCAGCATGTCATAGGCCTTCTTGACCGTAGACCAGGCATAGCCGTCCTGCACCAGTGCGTTAACAGCCGCTTGCAGCTCATCGGCTGTAATCAGTTTCCAAGGTTTATCGGCTATGGTCATCTTTGTGATTTGGGCTTTGTAGGTAATGCGGAGCCTGTCATAACTGGACGGTTTGACTTCCGGTTGTTTGTAGAGGTCGAGCCATCGGTCAATTGCCATGGCCAGGCTTTCACTTCCCGCCGATTTCATCCCCGCCCGCAGATCATCCTCTTTGCGGCGCATGGTGTCGAAGCACTCTCTGATGTTGTTGCCGGTCACAGCCAAGCGCTTATAGCCGCCATCCACGGGTATAGCCTTACGGTAAAGAATCTTGTTGCCATGCGTGTAGATCAGGGTGCCCTGACCTTTTGGTAACCGGGGCAGTTCAGGCAGTTTGGTTGCCTCTTTCATAGTAAAACCTCCTACGCAATTATGCGATGTATCGTAGATGTTTTACTGTAATCCAGTGGTAGCAGAGCGATTTGCTACCACTTCTGCTACCACACGAGGACCCTTTTATGTCAGTTTATGGGGCATTTTTGCTGCTTTTTAGTACCCAAGCCACTGTCCAAAAAGCCCGGAAGCAAACAAAAAAATCCACAGAACCAACGATTTAACGCTGTATTCTGCGGACATCTTGGAGGTGACGACCAGATTTGAACTGGTGAATGAAGGTTTTGCAGACCTTTGCCTTACCACTTGGCCACGTCACCATAATGAGTGAAAAACCGGCTTTTGGAGCCGGTTTCCACTATTTGTCTGGAGCGGCCGACGAGGCTCGAACTCGCTACCTCCACCTTGGCAAGGTGGCGCTC
>ERZ791802.310-NODE-310-length-54331-cov-12.380850_pt1 | contig 54331 bp, 52 predicted proteins | sample MGYA00510308_ERZ791802 | MGnify/ENA primary metagenome ERZ791802 (study PRJEB30046, sample SAMN00792028) | human gut metagenome | study: EMG produced TPA metagenomics assembly of the A metagenome-wide association study of gut microbiota in type 2...
ATAGTTCTACGAAAGAACTTAGTATAGTTCTACGAAAGAACTTAGTATAGTTCTACGAAAGAACTTAGTATAGTTCTGCACAAGAACTTAGTATAGTTCTCAACACCCCTCTGGAGATATCGCACAGATGCATCCTACGGCATGTTCCTGCGCTGTTCACCCGGTTTTCCATTTGAAGTTCACCAGGATTCAAAGAAGACGGAAAATAGAAATCATAATAGCGAGAGAGGTGTTTAAAACAATTTACATTTACAAAAAAAATAACACATGTATGATAAATATTAATCTTATCAAAAAAACCTTGGGTTTTAAAAAAGATGCGCCTGCCAAGTGGTATGGTGTCACGCAAACAGGTAAGGCTGAAACTCCTTACGCTGTAACCCGCAGTGCTACGGAAAACACTTCTACGGCACCCACTGAAATGGACTCCGCCATCGAGCTGTTTTGTCGCGAAGCCATCAAGCAGCTGCTCGATGGGAAAACAGTTTATTTCGGACGCTATGGAACCTTTCATATTGCCTTTCAAAGTAATGGTGTCGAAGATATCAATGACTATAATGTAAATTCTATGATTAAGAATTCACGAATCGTTTTTAGAGCTTCTAAAGTTTTTCGTGCCGAAGTAATTAATAATCTTCAATTCAAAGTGACCGGTGTTACCGAAGATGATGTTAAATATGCTTCTTTGCCCGATTATCGTCGTGCCAAAGGCATCAGTTCCGACCCATCCGATCCATCAGGTGGAGGAGATGGCGGAATAGAGGACGATCCGTTAGGATAATACTTTATTCCGGCTCTACTATTTTCTGAATGAACGCTTCTCTCTCTATTTGTTTCTATTTCAACTGTCAATTCTCATTTCAGCTATAATTACAAAGAAATCTACCGGAAAATTAATCGGAAAAGCAATAAAAACTTCATTTTAATTGAAAATTAAGTGTAAGCTAATTGCAGTATAGCAGAATCATTAACCTTCATGGCTTACTTTTGTAACATAAAACGGATATAAATAATTTAATGTCCCTAATTAATTTATACTCTAACAGATAGTATAAGTTAATTATGATGATGAACTCAACAATTATAAAATACTACATAGTATGATGAATAAATTATGTGTTACAGTAGGAGCACTTGGCATATGCCTCTTGACTTATGCCGGCCCCAAACATTCTCAGGAGACTTCTTATCCAAGTTACAAAGGATTGATAATGGCAGGATACCAGGGCTGGTTTCGCGGCCCGCAGGATGGAACCAATCAAGGCTATGGCCATTATGGGGCCGGAAAGCTATTTGATGAGAAACATTGCACTATTGATGTATGGCCCGATGTAAGTGAATATGAAAAGACCTATGAGACGTCTTTCCGGCATGCCGATGGAAGAAAGGCACGTGTATTCAGTTCAGCGGACAAGTCTACTGTCGACCTGCACTTCAAGTGGATGAAGGAGTATGGGGTAGATGGAGTATTTGTGCAACGCTTTTTTAGCTACACCCGTGGAGACCAGCAAAACTCGGTACCGAACCGTATTTTAGCGAATGCCTTGGAGGCTGCTTCAAAGTATGATCGCGCCATAGCTGTCATGTATGATTTGTCCGGGTTGAAAAAGTCAGGTGAAGATTGCTCCCTGATTATAGAAGACTGGAAAAGACTGGTAGACAATCAGAAGGTAACTAATCAGGCGGGGAAAAAGACTTATCTGCATCATAATGGAAAGCCAGTGGTGGCTATATGGGGAGTCGGTTTTCCCGACCGCCCTTATAATATCAGGAACATCGGTTTAGACCGTTTGATTGACTTCTTGCAGAATGATCCTGTTTATGGTGGTTGCACGGTGATGTTGGGTGTTCCTACTTTCTGGCGTAATCTGGAGGCTGATTGTATCAATGACCCCTATCTGCATACAGTGATTAAGAAAGCGGATATAGTTCTGCCATGGACTGTTCAGCGTTTTTCTCCTTTGTTGCATAACGACATGGACCGCTTCCGTGACTTGGTGATTGAAGATATCCGTTGGTGTAAGGAGAATGGCGTAGATTATGTTCCTGCCGTAACTCCCGGATTCAGTTGGCACAATCTTAGTAAACTGGAATTCCCGGATGACGTGAAGCCTATTGGCAGTATTCCCCGTCAGGGAGGACGCTTCTATTGGCAACAGCTTTCTACTGCAATGTTGGCGGGCGCCGAGATGATTTATGTGGCCATGTTTGATGAAGTGGACGAGGGAACCGCCATCTTTAAATGTACGGGAGACCATCCGGTTAGTGATGTGGCCAAGTTTATTGATATGGACGGGCAGCCTTCCGACCATTATCTGTGGCTGACAGGTGAGGCTGCCCGCATGCTCAGGAAAGAGACTCCACTGACGTTTAAGATGCCCGTAAGAGAATAACTTATGAAACGATCCTGCTTTATAATAGTTCTGTTTGTATCTTTCCTGCTCTGGGCAGGCGGGGTACAGGCACGAATAACATTACCCTCCTTTTTCTCGGATGGGATGGTATTGCAGCAACAAAGTTCAGTTGCCATTTGGGGAAACAGTGACCGGAAACAGCAAAAGGTTACTGTAAAGACTTCGTGGAATAACAAAAAATATACAGTAACGACTGATGAATCGGGTAGCTGGAAAGTAAAAGTGGAAACACCGGTATATGGTGGTCCCTACCATATTGAGATGAGTGACGGCGAGACGGTACGAATTAATGATGTATTGATTGGTGAGGTCTGGCTCTGTTCCGGTCAGTCTAATATGGATATGCGTGTAGGCGGTCGTTATAGCGATCCGGTGATGGGTTCGTTGGATGCGATTGTGACTTCAGGAAATTCCGGAATACGTATGTTTACAGTAGAAAGCAAAATGACCTCCGAACCGTTGACTGATTGTAAAGGTGAGTGGCAGGAAGCCTCATCGGAGACAGTTCCCGAATTTTCGGCTGCGGGATACTTTTTTGCACGTAAACTAAATCAGGTGTTGGGTATTCCCGTAGGCATTATCCATGCCAGTTATGGAGGCTCACGGGTGGAAGCCTGGATGAGTAAAGAAGGTGTGGCGCCTTACAAAGACTTGCCGGATGTACATAATGCTTCTATTCTTTATAATGGAATGTTGAGTCCTGTGGTCGGATATGGCATTCGGGGATGTTTATGGTATCAGGGGGAAGCAAATGTGGACGCACCTGATTTATATACGCAGTTGTTTCCCTTATTGGTGAGCGACTGGCGTAAACAATGGGGAATAGGGGAATTCCCCTTCTACTATGCCCAGATTGCTCCGTTCAATTATAATAAAGGAGAGGGGAAAGGCAAGAATTCGGCTTACCTTCGTGAAGCACAAGTGAAATGCCTTCATCTTATTCCTTCTTCGGGTATGGTTGTGCTGACGGATGTTGGCGATGCCCGCACTATCCACCCTATGGAGAAAGAAACGGTGGGCAATCGGTTTGCTTATCTGGCCTTGGGGCGTACTTATGGTAAGAAGGGCTTTCCGGTAACGGGACCGTTGTATAAATCTATGCAGACGGAGGGCAACAAGATTATCTTGTCGTTTGATGAAATGGGCAAAGGATTGACTACTTATCGACAACCCTTGAATGGCTTTGAAGTAGCCGGTGAGGATAGAGTATTTCATCCGGCCCATGCACGTTTTGGTAAAGATGCGCAAACGGTTATTGTCTCAAGCCCGGAAGTGGAACAACCTGTCGCGGTGCGCTATGCCTTTAAGGATTATGTAAAGGGTTGCCTTTATAATATGTCTGGTCTTCCGGCATCTTCATTCAGAACAGATAACTGGTAATAAGGGAATATCATGAAAAACAAAAACGATTTATTTAAAATAGCTTGTGCCGTTCTGTTACTTTGGGTAGGAGTAGCTGGGAAAAGCTGGGCACAAGAGACAAAGAAGAACTATTGGAATCTGCGTACCCAACTGATGCCTTTACGCTTGCCGCCTCCGCCACCCGGCTATAAACCGGAGTATCTGGACCTGAATGGAGACGGGAAACCGGATGCTATTAAGTCTATCACCCACAACGATATACCCATCTTGTGGCTGGATGATGACGGCAATATGAAAGAAGGGGACTTGGAAGGTGATATGGTGAATGATTGCCTGTTGATTGACTGCAACAAGGATGGCATTTATGGAGGTCAGGGCGACTTGATTATCGACTGGGTGGATACGGATGGAGACGGGAAAGCGGATATGCAGATTGTTGTAGAGTATCCGAAAGAACGTACAGGGGAAGTATGGCCCAACGGGCATTACATGATTATGCTCGATTTAGATCATGATAATGTTTTCAATTATATCAATTGGAATAACTTTACTCTTCAATGTTGGGATCGTAGCGGTTTGTCCGATTTCTATGAGGACTATAGTGGTCAGTCTGCTTTCATGAAGATACATACTTCTACGTATGATATGAAGGATTTGCGCTTGAATTGGGAGAACCCTTTCCTGTTCTATGATCCGGATAAGGATAATAGGACAGAAATGGCTATCCGTTTATTAGATTCTCCGAAAATTCATGATCCGAATGCCTCCTCTAATAGTTATGTGAACCGTCAGGTAGAAGGACGCGTAGACTGGGTTTCGCTTGCTGTAGACATTGATAATGATAATACTACCGGTAATGAGTTTGACTTTGATTTCACGATTGGTTTCCAGGGAGAAGGATTCGATTATATGGATCAGGTTCACCCCATTAAAAACCTGCGTGGAATGCCGGAGGCTGATAAGTTCTTTATGGATCCTCGCTATCGCCAGTTGACGGAACTGATTTATCCCGACCACGACAGTGCACAGGAACTCATCTTCCAGCGTGGCAAATGGAACCGTATAAACTTTGTATATGATGAAGATGACGATTGCAGCCGTTGGGAACGTGTAGAGTTCTATGATCCTAAGGATCCGTTTAAAGTAGGATGGAATAAAGGGGGAATAGATAATAATAAACAGAGTGATGCCGCCGGTGACCGTGGTGAGTGGGATATGGATAATTCGGGTAATGCTCAACTCTATATCAGTCGTTTTGACGGTCGCCTGCACTTGTATGGGGCGGAAACTGGAGTTTGGCGTATCGACCAGAATGCAGAATATTTTCAGGGATGGGATCGTATGTGGATGGACTTCCGCGACCCGAAGCGCTTTGCTACTGTACTTTATAGTGACCGTGACAACAATGGTTTCTTCGATCATATTGAATATGACCTCGATGGTGATACAAAGATGGAGACCGTGATTGACTTTAAAGAACTGGGTATTGACGATACCTGTGAGGTGATTGATATTTCAAAATTTACCTATAATGATTATGTAGCGTTAGGTAAACGGATGTCTGAAGGAATCTGGAAGAATGCCGGACAAGCCGTTCAGGTGGCACGCCAATATGGAGTAGAGCCTCTTTGGTATGCTAAATGGATGCAAGCCTCCACTACTCGCGAGAAATATAACCGTGGTTACTGGTTGCAATTCTATTTATATAAGGATTTGGAGAATCTGTTTGTCCGGCAGGGAGATGAGGCGAAACTTCGTTTGTTGAATCAGGCTTATTATTCCGGCGATTGGTCAATTATAGCCAAGAAAGGTAACGAAGGTTTTTATTTTTTCTCTGATGAAGACGTTGCTGCTATTCGCTCATCGGCAAAAACACAGTGGGGAAAGAAAATCATAGCCGATTTGGAACAGAAAGTGAAAGAAAGACGTAAGCATTCGCTGGAAGTACCTAAAGAAGAAGGAGGGCATTTTCATGATTACTTCTGTCCCGTACATAATCTGCAATTTACTTTCCGTTGGGATAAGCCTTTGGCACAATATTGCTCGGCTTGCGATAAAGAGTGGATTGGAAACAATCGTTATGACTGGGCGTGGATTTATGAAGTACACATGCTGAACAGGGATTATATGTATCAGTGTATGTACCTTTATCTGGCCACCGGAAAACGACAATATGCTGATTATATCCGTACTATGTTATTGGATTATGCGGGTAAGTATGCCGGTTGGTTCGAGCATAACTCCGGCAGGAAAGCTACGGATCAACATAGTGGAAAGGCATTTGCTCAGAGTCTGGATGAAGCCAACTGGGCTACTAAAGTGGCAATGGCCTATGTGGCTATTAAACCTGTTTTGTCGAAAGAGGAGGTCAAAGCGATAGAAGAAGGATATCTGCAACCTGCTGCTACTTTATTGTTGCATCGTCCGGCCGGAGCTAACTGGCAGATGTGGCATAATAGTGGATTGGCTGCCTTAGGCATTGCTTTGGAAAATGACTCTATTGTCGATGTAGCAATCAATAAGGATAAGTATGGCTACCATTACCTGATTGGAAAACATAAAAATAGCGATGGCTGGATAAATGAGGGGTCTCCCCATTATCATTATTATCCGTTGGAAGCCTTGCTGTTCACTGCTAATGCAGTAAAATGCCGGGGGATAAAACTGTTTGATAAGGATTTGCACGATATGTTTGTGGAACCGGTAAAGGGTACATATCCAGATTTATCTTTCCCTGCACATAGTGATGGATGGTATGGGGCTAATCTTCTGTCTCAATCAGCTTTGTATGAAGTAGGAAATGCCCGGTATAACGATCCTTTCCTGAAACGTGTACTGGAACTGACTTATGCTCAGAAAAAGAGACTGGATCCCGAAGCTTTGCTAAGTAACCAGTTGATAAAAGCATCCGAAGAGAGTCTGTTACAGAAGAGTTATTCATTTGATACTTCCGGTTTCTGCTTATTACGTAGTGATACACGCACCGTTGTATTGAAATTTGGTGGAGAAGGTATCGGACACGGTCATCCGGATAAACTTTCCATTACGATTCATGATGGTAAGAATGAGCTGGTATCTGACTTCGGAACTTCCGGTTATGGAGTTCCGGATTATTTGAAATGGTATAAGCGTACTCTTTCGCACAATACGGTGACTGTGGATGCTAAGGATCAGAAAAGGAGTGTGGGTAAACTTTTGAAGTTCAATCCCCGTTCTGACGGAGGATATGCTGAGGCAGAAACCACTACAGCTTATCCCGGAGTCAGGATGAAACGGAGCCTGGACTTAAAAGGTACACATTTGCAAGATGTATATACTTGTACATCCGATTCTTCTCATTTATACGAATATGTCATCCTGTTCAATGAGAAACCGCTTATGGATGGACAGCCGACAGCAACTACATTGACAGGCAGCGAGGTACATGAACGGATTCATAATATTTTCTCCTATCCTCATAAATCTGGTTTTACTTGCCGCACTTCTTCTGCTTCCGTACAATTCGATATTCCTGAGGGAGAAGTGATGGAAGTGGTATTGGGCGAGGCTTCGGGAATACCGGCCAATCCAACCGTTAAAGATGGACCGGGTGCGGGAGATGTAGCAGTAAAGCCTTGTTATCCACTGATTATCCGCATGAAAGGGAAGGCTATGAAGGTTGAAGCTAATTGGAATCTTACACGTATCAAGTAACGACTGATTGTTAACATATAAATATTTGCTTTTATAATAAAAACATATAATTTTATGAAGAATAAACTCTGCATGCTGTTGTTGGCCTCAGGAATCGGATTGTTTTCCTGTGCAGAACAGAATCTCCCAAAGGAGTATACCGATAGCGTGAATGTATTTATAGGGACTGGTGGACATGGTCACACTTTCCCTGGTGCAACTTTACCCCATGGAATGGTACAGTTGAGTCCGGATACCCGTCTCTTTGGCTGGGATGCTTGTTCCGGCTATTATTACGACGATACTTCTATCATGGGCTTTACCCATACCCATCTTAGTGGAACGGGTATTGGAGATTATGGCGATATACTCTTTATGCCTGTAGTCGGTGAGAAACCTTTGATTGCCGGGACAGCAGAAAACCCGGATGAAGGCTATCGTTCTCGTTTCTCGCATGAACAAGAGAGTGCCCGGCCGGGATATTATCAAGTACTGTTGCAGGATGATTCTATCAATGTGGAACTGACCGCTACTTTGCGTGCAGGCCTGCATCGGTATACTTACCCTAAGGCAAGTGATGCTCGTCTGATTGTGGATATGGAACCTACCATTCATGGTCATCAGCATCCTGTTACTCAGATTCGTGTGGTAAATGATTCTACCATAGCAGGAATGAAATATACTGTTGGCTGGGCTAAGCATCACTATGTATATTTCTATGCAGTGTTTTCCAATCCGTTTGATTATAAATTGTATTCGGGAACTGAGTATCAATCGGATAGTACATCGGTAACAGTCAATACCGCTAAGGCAGTGATGAGTTTTAGAAATCTCCCTGCTGACGGACGCGTATTGGCAAAGGTAGGTATCTCAAGTGTGGACGAAGAGGGTGCTAGATTGAATGTAGAGGCTGAAATCCCCAATTGGGACTTTGAAGGTGTCATGAAACAGGCAAATACTGTCTGGAATGAAGCCCTTGGAAAGATTGATATCGAAACTTCAGATAATGATAGCCGTACTGTATTTTACACTTCACTGTATCATGCATTCATACAGCCGAGCCTGGCATCCGATGTAGACGGACGTTACCGTACAATGGGACATGAGATTAAGCAGGATGCTTCTTATACAAATTATACGGTGTTCTCTCTTTGGGATACTTTCCGTGCAGCTCATCCTCTCTATACCATTGTTACACCGGAGCAGAATCAGGCTTTCATTCGTTCCCTGCTTCGTAAGTATGATGAAGGTGGCATCTTGCCTAAATGGGAACTGGCTTCTAATGAAACCGGTACTATGATCGGTTACCATGCCGTTTCTGTCATTGCTGATGCTATGATGAAGAAACAATGCGATTTTGATGTAAAGAAGGCACTGGAAGCGTGCATACGTTCATCGGTATATGATACTACGGGTGTTACGCCGATGATGGAACGCCAGATTCTGAATGGGAAACTGATGCCTGTATCCATTAAATATAAGAATGAACTGGGATATATTCCTTGCGATAAGGTAGGTGGTTCTGTTTCACAAGGACTGGAATTTGCTTATAATGACTGGTTGATAGCCCAGATGATGAAGGAGCATAACCGTAAAGACCTTTATGATAAATATATGGAGCTTTCCAGGAACTATCGGAACTATTTCGATCCGGAAACTAAACTGATGCGGGGACGTCTGAGTGATGGCAGTTGGATTACTCCTTTTGATCCGGTATCCGTGCAGCGTCCCAGTAATTACGTAGAGGGAAATGCATGGCAATGGGCATGGTTTGTGCCGCAGGACGTAGAAGGACTGATGGAACTGGTTGGAGGACAGAAATATTTCGAAGCACATCTGGATACGTTGTTTACTACAAGTTCCGAACTGACGGGTGATCCGAATGCCGCTGCCGATGTTACCGGAATGATTGGCCAGTATGCACATGGCAATGAGCCAAGTCATCATATTCCATACCTTTATAATTATGCCGGTGCACCTCGCAAGACACAGGCTTTAGTAGACCATATTCTTCGTACACTCTACCATAATGATCCTAACGGGCTTTCCGGAAACGAGGATGTTGGACAAATGTCTGCTTGGTATGCATTGAGTGCTATGGGATTCTATTCGTTCTGTCCGGGCCGTCCGGTTTATGAAATTGGTCGTCCGATATTCGATAAAGTGACTATTCATTTGAGTAATGGGAAAGATTTTGTAATCCAAGCGAAGAATAATAGTGTGGAAAATAAGTATATTCGCTCCATGAAGTTGAATGGTGAAGATTTGGCGGAACCGAGATTCTCTCATTTCGACTTGATGAAGGGTGGAGAACTAATATTTGAAATGGAAAACTAAAAAGATGCTATGAAAAGAAGAATCGCTTTATGTATTGCTGTATCGCTTTGTGCGGGTGTGTATGCGGGTAATAATCCCGGTATATATAAGAAAGGCTGGATTGATTTTAACAAGAACGGTGTGAAGGATATCTACGAAGATCCTTCGGCACCGATAGAGGCAAGAGTACAAGACCTGCTGTCGCAGATGACCTTGGAGGAGAAAACTTGTCAGATGGCTACCTTGTACGGGTCCGGCCGTGTACTGAAAGATTCTCTTCCTACTGAGAAGTGGAAAGATGAAATCTGGAAGGACGGTATAGCCAATATAGATGAACAGGCCAATGGTTTGGGACGTTTCGGTTCTTCTTTATCATATCCTTATGTGAATAGTGTAGAAAATCGGCAGACCATTCAGCGATGGTTTGTGGAACAGACCCGTCTGGGAATACCTGTCGATTTTACCAATGAAGGAATTCGCGGGCTTTGCCATGACCGGGCCACCATGTTCCCTGCCCAGTGCGGACAGGGGGCTACCTGGAATAAGGAACTGATCAGTGAAATAGCACAGGTCACCGCTGAAGAGGCAAAGGCATTAGGTTATACTAATATTTATTCTCCTATTCTGGATATTGCACAAGATCCGCGTTGGGGACGTGTAGTAGAATGTTATGGAGAAGATCCTTTTCTGGTGGGAGAGCTTGGAAAGCGAATGATTAAAGGACTTCAGCAAGAAGGGTTGGTTGCCACTCCCAAACACTTTGCAGTATATAGTATCCCTGTCGGTGGGCGTGATGCTGGTACCCGTACCGATCCACACGTAGCGCCGCGCGAGATGCGGACTCTTTATATCGAACCTTTCCGCAAGGCTTTCTGCGAAGCCGGAGCATTGGGAGTTATGAGTTCGTATAATGACTATGATGGTGAACCGATTACCGGAAGCTATCATTTCCTTACTGAAATACTTCGTCACGAATGGGGCTTCAAAGGTTATGTAGTGTCTGACAGTGAAGCGGTAGAATTTCTTTATTCCAAGCATCAGGTGGCTGTAGATGCTGTAGATGGAGCTGCCCAGGTAGTAAATGCGGGACTGAATGTGCGTACTAACTTTACTTTGCCCGAGAACTTCATTCGTCCGCTTCGGCAGGCTATTAGTGAAGGAAAGGTTTCCATGCAGACTATTGATAGCCGTGTAGCAGATGTATTGCGGGTAAAGTTTGGGATGGGGTTGTTTGATAATCCTTATAAGGGAGATGCCAAACATCCTGAAAAGGTGGTGCATAGCAAGGAACATCAGGCAGTATCCATGAGAGCGGCTTTAGAATCTATCGTTTTATTGAAGAATGAGAATAATATCCTGCCACTCTCTAAAGATTTGAAGAAAATAGCAGTGATTGGTCCTAATGCGAATGAAGTGCAGAACTTGATTTGTCGTTATGGTCCGGCTAATGCTCCGATAAAGACGGTATATCAGGGAATAAAAGAGTATTTGCCTGATGCAGAGGTTCGCTATGCAAAAGGAACAGACATTATTGATAAATATTTTCCGGAGAGTGAGCTTTACGAAGTACCATTGGATCAGGAAGAACAGGCTATGATGGATGAGGCTGTAACCTTGGCAGAGGAATCGGACGTAGCCATCATGGTACTGGGAGGAAATGAGAAGACGGTGCGTGAGGAATATTCCCGTACCAATCTGGATTTGTGCGGACGACAGGAAAAACTGTTACAAGCTGTATACGCAACGGGCAAACCTGTGATCTTGTTATTGGTAGACGGACGTGTCGCCACCATCAACTGGGCTGAGCGTTATATTCCGGGTATTGTACATGCTTGGTTCCCGGGAGAATTTATGGGAGATGCTGTGGCACAAGTACTTTTCGGTGATTACAATCCGGGGGGTAAATTGGCGGTAACCTTTCCCCGTTCGGTAGGGCAGATACCTTTTGCTTTTCCTTTTAAACCAGGTTCTGATTCAAAAGGTTTTGTACGTGTTACCGGCACGCTTTATCCCTTCGGATATGGTTTGAGTTATACTACTTTTGCTTATAGTGATTTAAAGATAGAGAATCCGGTCATTGGTGTACAAGGTAGTGTGAAGCTGAGTTGTAAAGTGAAGAATACAGGAAAAGTAGCCGGAGATGAAGTCGTTCAGCTTTATCTGCATGACGAGATGAGTTCTGTGACTACATATGTAAAAGTATTGCGTGGCTTCGAACGTATCCATCTGGAACCGGGTGAAGAAAAAGTGATTGATTTCGTACTTACCCCGCAAGAGTTGGGATTGTGGAATAAGGATAATCACTTCGTAGTAGAGCCGGGTACGTTTGCTGTAATGGTGGGAAGCTCTTCACAAGATATTAGGTTGCAAGGGAAGTTTGAAGTGAAATAATTGCTACCTTTGCTATGCGATATGAACCATAGTCTTTAATCACAATGAAATGGCAACTTTGTAAATAGCTTCGTTTAGTATGATAGGGCAATAGTTAAGTTTGTTGCCCAACTTAATTGTGACCGTTTCCGTCACAAGATATTAAAATACTAAACATACAAAAAGAAGTAATTACAATGAATACGAAAACATTTCCACGTACCAATGATTATCAGACTATTTATCTGAATACCATTATCAATAATCCGAATATTATAGTTGGTGATTATACCATATACAATGATTTTGTAAATGACCCGACCCAATTTGAGAAGAATAATGTTCTCTATCATTATCCTATCAATCAAGACCGCTTGATTATCGGAAAATTCTGTTCCATTGCCTGTGGGGCAAAGTTTCTTTTTAACAGTGCCAACCATGCATTGAGATCCTTGTCCAACTACACATTCCCCTTATTCTTTGAAGAATGGGGATTGAATAAGAAAAATGTAGCCTCAGCATGGGATAATAAAGGGGATATCATTATAGGTAATGACGTCTGGATAGGTTATGAAGCTGTTATTATGGCAGGAGTGCATATAGGAGATGGAGCCGTCATCGCAGCCCGGGCAGTGGTAACTAAAGATGTTCCTCCCTACACCATAGTAGGAGGAACACCTGCCAGGAAAATACGGATGCGATTTGAGGAAGAGACAATCGCTAAGCTGCAACAGATACAATGGTGGAACTGGCCTGTTGAGAAAATACGTCGATCCTTACCCTATATCATGGAGGGAACGGTTGACAGACTTATCTAATTCTTCTTTTTGTATCAGAATCATATCTCCATCTTTCACCTTATGTTTTTGGGGTGGTTTGTTGCCTGAAATGATAATTATACCATCTTCGAACATACGTTTCACCTGATTGGCAGAGAGTGAGAAGCATCTTCTGATTAATGATGATAATTTGAGATCAAACTCAAACTCGCACTTGATGTGGATTTTGATAACCTCATTGGATAGATTCAGCAAATCTTCAAATGAGGTATCAGGAACGACTACATATTCTACGCTACCATAATCCAGTCTCAGGCTATTCTTTTTCTCCATTTCTGTAGAAAAAGCATACTTCCAGGCCGTATCTTTATCATTCATTGAAAAGCTATGGAATAATGTCTTGTCAATCAAATCCGGTTTACTACGTGATAACAAAGTGAGGTTACAGGTGTTGTCGCACTTCACGCATCTGTAAATCAACCATACATCTATATTTTTCTTTTGAGCATTCATCCTGAACTTGTCGCTACAATAAAATCGGTTACTATCGCAGTGACTGCACTTCTTAATTAATAAAGGGGGATTCTTCGCCTTTACTTCCCATGTAATTGTTGTCTCCATAAATAAGCTATTATCTTTCTTTGCGGGTTAAGCTATTTTTTGGCAAAGTTGGATATTAGCTATTTGCATAATTCACAAGATGTCACAAGACGCAGTGAAATATTCTTTGTTTACTTGTCAAGTTTGTCCATCATTTGGGTTATTTTCTCTTTCAGTTTATCCAGAAATTGTGTCCTACTCTTCTTCCTGTTCCTGATTTCAAGAAATATCCGGTAGAAATCACCAATCTCAATATCAAAAAGAGCTTCACAGCAGAAAGCAATGTCTTTCAGGTTCGTGTTACCATTATTAAAGCACTTTCCGGCATATAGTGCATAAATGAATTCTACTAATGAAACTTTACTTTCAGTCCATTGTAATAGTTTACTTTCTATGATGGAGGTGAACTTAAGATGCAGTTTTTCCGATAATGCATCAATCTCTGTGGAGAGATAATGGGTGAGTTGCTTATTTGCTAAGATCTCTGCTACGCTGGAATCATGCAAAGTGGAAAAAGAAGTATCTCTGTCCAACGAGTGACAGTGAACATCCGCAAGGATATCATAATGCTTTCTCATGAAATACAGATGATCTGAGTCGGTTTTACCGGATTGATAATAGTTATAGAAATTCTTGTCTGAAGAGACGTTCTTCAGACTTTCGTATTCTTCCTTCAAATATTTATATTGAGCTGACGGTGATTTCCCAATCCGGTTCTTTTCAATCTGATACAGACGGATATAAAATATCAGTAGACCGGATATTTGTGGTTTCCGGACTTTAAAGAAAAGAATTTCCTCCTCGGAATTGATAAACTGATAATCCGCAACGGTTGCTTTTAGTCGGGCGAGTGAAGTCTGTATGAAGCCGACTATTTGCTTTATCTTATCAAGGATATCAATATCTTGTTGCTCAATTCTTTTGATTTCTACTTCTATATCTTGCTTAATGTTCTTTACGAAATTCTCCATTCGCATTCAGCGCATCCATAACTTTCAGGCGGTTGCTGCGAAACCTGCTAAAAGTCTGAATTGCAAATTACAATTGCCTTGCAGAGACAATGTAGTTAATACTAAAAATGATAAAATGAAAAACCTGTCCGAGTAGGATTACTCAAACGAAAGAAATTAGCCTGTGGTTTGTGAGGCTAATATTAAGCAATAACAAATTTAAGAATTGTGCCCAAAATATCTGCTTTAAGAATTCGGAACAAATATAGTTCTTTTTTCGTAAATCCCCTAAATCTATGGTCAAAATGTAGATTTGGAGGGATATTCTAACAGATAGCTTGTTTTGTCTATTTTTTGGGGTGCTTCAGCGGTAATCGTGGAAACAACTTCCTGAACCGTACCAAATGCGTCGTAATATTGCTTCCGGCTATAATAAACGTCACAGCCATGATGATCAATACAATTCCGCAACACAATCTCGGTGTCAGGCTTTCCCCGAAGATCGTTACTCCGAAGAATACAGCCGTGACAGGTTCCAAAGCTCCAAGGATAGCCGTAGGAGTAGAACCTATGTATTGCACGGCTTGCGTCGTACAGAGAAAGGATATAGCTGTAGGGAAGATAGCCAATGCAATCAGATTCCCCCATAAATACCATTTATCGACAACGTTCAGGCTTTGCCCGAAGTCTACACGAACTAAAAAAAGCGACAGGCCGAAAAGCAATACATAAAAAGTAACTTTAAGTGTTGCCACGTCTTTTAATATCGGCCGGTTTACCCCCACAATATAGATAGCGTAGGAGAGGGCTGATGCCATGACTAACCCAACGCCAACCAGACTGAGGGTTGTACCGTCACCTCCTTTATAAAGTAACCCTATACCGCTTAAAGCCAGAAAGATACATAGGACTGTTTGTAATGTGACTTTCTCTTTGAAGGCGACAGCCATAATCAGTGCTACCAAAATCGGATAGACAAACAGTATCGTTGAGGCAATACCGGCTTCCATATAGTTATAGCTTTGAAATAGGGTAAGAGAAGATATGGCGACCAACCATCCCAGTATGACTAATGGCAATATTTCTTTCCGTTTCAGACTAAAACTTCTGCCTCTCGCTTTGAGCATAATCCCCAAGATGGGAATGGCGAACAGATATCTGAAGAAAAGAACGGAATCCGGATTCATACCTTCCCTATATAGCGGAAGGGTAAAGAGGGGATTCATACCATAAGTGGCGGCAGCAACGGCTCCCAATATATATCCTTTGACTTTTGTATTCATAAACACTAAATTATTTCTTAGTTTTGGCTTTCTTTTTTAGGGGGAGCAAAGGTAAATCTTTTCTTTATATATTATTATTACAGATCTCTTAATTTTTGCTTTTTCTTTCCTTGCCTAGCTGTATGTCTGAATTTTAACTGGTTATATTTCAAATGTTTCAAAGAACGAACATAGATTTTAATGGAGCGGAAATGAAGTGCCGTGATCTATCAGAACTATGTATTGAACCCCGAACTGGCATCTTACATATAATTGTTGTAATCTGGTAGAACTCTCCTTTTTCCATAATGAATGATTAGGGAATATTTTGTGATTATATCCGACACCTATGATACCATTCTTATCAATTTCACTCTAACTCTGTTGCGTGAATATTGATGGTCTGTAGCATATCCGAAACATCAGCCGGAGTGATTCCCTGGCATTCTATCCTTAATACCTTTTCCCAATCTTCAAAGTCTACATTCCGTTTATGAATCTGAGGATATTGTGTAAACAGTATCCCAATTCTTGTTATGTCTTACTCCTTGGTGATGGAGGTTCGGAAAATAAAAATACTATCACTTAGTTTAATTTAGTCTACTTAATTTGTCTGAAAGTACCTGGTTACGGAGGTAAAGGTAAATCGAAATATCCTTCAATAAAGAGTTATTAGACAAACTTCATGTTGCTTATGACGAAATGAGTCTTGACTACGACGAACTTAAAACAATAGGGCCCCCTATACTGTGAAAAGCTATAGGGGAGAAATGTATAAGCATATTCATGCCCTATGATTTTTTTATAAAAAGTTGTCCGAAATTGCTATCTTTTCAATCATTCCTTCAACTTCATCGGCCGAATTCATTATATATCCGTCAAACGCCGCTTGCATGGCAGGTTCGCTAAAAACTTCCTTTATCCCTGTCAAAAACTTGCTTTACATTAAAGTAAAAGTTACCTTTGCCGTAGAGAAAACTATAACCGAAACTTCTGATTGTAAAACCATACCTTCTGATTGTATAACCGAAAGTTCTGATTATAAAACCGTAACTTCTGACTAAAGTTTGCAGTATAAGTAAAGCAACTTTTCTCCCAATGTAAAGCAGCTTTTCTTTTAATGGCGAACAACTTTTTTATTAATGTCTGATAAACAAAAGATATGGCATACTATGTAATGGAAGAAATGCCCGACATTCACAAGACGGGCGAGCGCGTTCTCTATCCACGCTTTGCAATGATAGACCAGGTTTCAACAGAACAACTGGCACGCAACCTGTCGGAAAGCAGCGGCTTCAATGTGGGTGATATAATAGGAATTGTGAAGCAACTTGCCATCGAAATGTCGCATCAGATGGCAGAGGGACGCTCCGTTAAACTGGATGACATCGGAACTTTCACTCCGGCTTTGATGCTGCGCACAGGCAAGGAGCGGGAAGAAGCGGGAGAAAAAGCGAAGCATCGCAATGCACAGAGCATCGTGGTAGGCAAAGTCAATTTCCGTGTAGATATGAGTTTGGTGTATCGCATCAACGGTCGCTGCCTGTTGGAGCGGGCGCCTTGGAAAACCCGTCGTTCTTCGCAAAAGTATGCTCCGGAGCAGCGTTTGGCACTGGCGGTAAAGTATCTGGAGTCACATTCTTTTCTTACTGTCAGCGAATATCAGCAATTGACCGGGTTGTTGCGCACCACTGCTACGAATGAACTGAAAGAATGGGCGGCCCTCCCGGATTCCGGCATTGATACTGCCGGACGTGGAGCACACAGGGTTTATGTGAAGAAGGGGTGAAAAGAATACACGAAATTTGTTGTAAATCAAAATATTATTTATCTTTGCACCATGACAAAGACATTTAAATCGGATTTGGTTTAATAAACAATCTGTGTTTTTGATACAGATTGTCCTTTCGTTTACTCTCGGATAACTCCTTTCGAGAGTAGTTTTCTATTATTATAATTCAAGTTTAATCTGCGTACAATGATGAAGGCATTGTTATGCTTTCCGTGTATGCAAAATACATTAAGAAAATGAGTAACGAAAATAAAACAATTCACGATTTCGAACTTCAATTAATCTGTGACTTCTTCTCCAATATGGAACGCCAAGGGCCCGGAAGTCCTGACGTAACACTGAAAGCGCTGAGCTTTATAGATAGCCTTACCGACAAGTCCCTTATCGCCGACATCGGTTGCGGAACAGGAGGACAGACAATGGTATTGGCCGGGCATATTACCGGACAGATTACCGGACTTGACCTTTTTCCCGACTTTATTGATATCTTCAATCACAATGCAAAGCAATCAGGTTTGCAGGACAGAGTGAAAGGCATTGTCGGTTCTATGGATAACCTTCCTTTTCAGAGTGAGGAATTAGACCTGATCTGGTCGGAAGGAGCCATTTATAATATTGGTTTTGAACGGGGATTGAATGAGTGGCGTAGATATTTGAAGCCGGGAGGATATATTGCCGTTTCTGAAAGTTCGTGGTTTACTGACGAGCGTCCTGCGGAAATCAATGACTTCTGGGTGAATGCGTATCCTGAAATAGATACGATTCCCAATCAGATAGCCAAGATACACAAAGCTGGTTATCTTCCCGTCGCTACATTTATTTTGCCGGAGAATTGCTGGACAGAGCATTACTTTGCTGCAAAGATTGAAGCTCAGAAAATCTTCCTTCATAAATATGCGGGAAATAAGATTGCTGAAGAATTCAGTTCGCTTCAGTTTGATGAAGAAGAACTGTACAGCAAGTATAAAGCATTCTACGGTTATACATTTTTCATCGCAAAAAAGATAGAGCTATGATTCATTCGTACACCGTACATGCTACGAGGTTGTTTCAGAAAACGGTCTGTTTCAGTGTGAACTGACGGGGAATATGATGTATGGAAAATCAGACTTTGAACTCCCTTGTACCGGTGATTGGGTACTTTTTCAACCATTCGACGAACATAAAGGGATTATAGTGGATATGCTGCCTCGTGAACGGACGCTATATCGCAAGAAAAACGGAACGGTTTCCGACAAACAGGCCATTGCCTCGTATGTCGACAAGGCATTTATCGTGCAAAGTCTTGATGATAATTTCAATGTTCGCAGAGCCGAGCGTTTCATGGTTCAGATGCAGGAAGAGAATATCAATCCTGTATTGGTATTTAACAAGGCTGATTTAGGGTTTGATAGGCAGAAAGTCGAAGAACAGATCAGGCACATTGCCCGTCAGATACCGGTGTTTTTTACAAGTATCCATCAACCTCAGACGATTCTCCAATTGCAGGAGTCTATATCGGCCGGCGAAACGGTTGTGTTTGTCGGTTCTTCGGGGGTAGGGAAAAGTTCTCTGGTGAATGCGCTTTGTGGGGAATCGGTATTGTTAACGTCTGATATCAGCCTGTCCACGGGAAAAGGAAGACATACTTCCACTCGTCGGGAGATGGTATTGATGGACGGTTCAGGGGTATTAATCGATACTCCGGGTGTCCGGGAATTTGGTTTGGCCATTGATGATACCGATTCTCTTGCAGAGGTGTTGGAGATTTCCGATTATGCTGTATCGTGTCGTTTCAAGGATTGCAAGCACATCAGCGAACCCGGATGTGCCGTTTTAGAAGCGGTAAGTAGTGGTATATTGGACCGTAAGGTTTATGAGAGTTATCAGAAACTTCGACGGGAAGTGTGGCATTTCTCCACTTCCGAACATGAAAAGCGTAAAAGGGATAGATCCTTTTCAAAACTCGTGGAGGAGGTGAAGAAACTTAAATCGGATCGCTAATTTCTATTTAGGCAGTGCAGTATTCTTTTAGTAGAATAGCTGCATTGTTTTATATGTCCAATTATGATTTGAATTATCTGTAAATATCAATCGAGTGTCTGAATACCCCCTCCGTTTACAAACAGCGTTTGTCCGCTAACCCATTGCGAGACGGGTGCGGCAAAATAGAGTACTGCTCCGGTAATGTCACTCACCTCGCCCAGACGTTTTATGGGAGTATGTTCCAGCATCTTTGCTTCTATTTCGGGAGTCAGCACTGTAGATAAGGCATGGGTTCTGGTAGCTCCGGGACCTACGTTGTTGATACGTACTCCCATCGGACCGAAGTCGAATGCAAGATTACCTGCCATGTGGTTCAGGGCTGCTTTGGAAGAGGCATAAGCACTCATATTCGGACTTTTATTAATACTGCCCATCGATGTGATATTGATGATGCTTCCATAACCCGATTCAGCCATGTGAGGTACAACAAGCTGGCATAAACGCCATGCACTGAATAGATTGAGGTTGAATACCCTCTTGAAGTAAGCAATGTCTATCTGGAAGGGATTCTCCCGTCCGCCACCTCCTCCACCGGCATTGTTGACCAGGATATTGACCGTTTCATACTCTGCGACAGCTTTATCAACCAGGTTTACTAAGTCTGCGTCATTAAGCACATTGCAGGCTACAGCAATCGCTTTACCTCCATTCTTAACGATTTCATTTGCAACAGCCTGGGCTTTTTCAAGTACCAGATCACTTACCACTATGGAAGCTCCGAAGTGCGCGAGTGTTTCGCAACTTCCTTTTCCAATGCCATCTCCACCACCGGTCACTATGGCTACTTTTCCGCTTAGATCAAAAAGAGAATCTATATTCATTGTTATGCTTTTATATTATACAAGAACATGAGAGCATGAAAACAGTTCGACTGGGAATATTTGATTTATGAATAATAAACACGGAAATGATTTATTTCCGTTTCTTGGAAAAGCCGCACGCATTACCTTTGGGGCGAGTGGAAATTCTCATACCTTTGCACTTGTTTTTAGAAAAGAAGAATCACGATGATCAATAAATATGAAGAACGTCTGGGAACCGAGCGTATGTTACCACTGGTTTTCAAAATGGCGCTTCCGGCAGTAGCAGCACAATTCGTCAATTTGCTTTATAGCATTGTCGACCGTATCTATATCGGACATATACCGGGTATTGGGACGGATGCATTGGCAGGCGTAGGGGTAACAATTTCTCTCGTGGTATTGATTTCTTCTTTTTCAGCAATTGTAGGTGGAGGTGGTGCGCCACTGGCTGCCATAGCCCTCGGGCAAGGTGACCGCCAGCGTGCCGGAAAGATATTGGGGAATGGTTTTACCTTGCTGATTCTATTTACTTTAATTACTTCCTTCATTGCCTATACCTTCATGGAGCCTATCCTGCTCTTTACAGGCGCTTCGGAACATACATTGGGCTATGCGGTCGATTACCTTTCCATTTATTTGCTGGGAACTGTTTTTGTGGAGATTTCCACCGGGCTGAATTCCTTTATCAATGCGCAGGGGCGTCCTGCCATTGCCATGTGCTCTGTCTTAATCGGAGCTTTATTAAATATCATTCTTGATCCTATATTTATCTTCTGGTTTGATATGGGGGTGAAAGGTGCTGCTTTGGCTACGGTGATTTCTCAGGCTTGCAGTGCCGCATGGGTACTGTCTTTCCTGTTCTCCCGGAAGGCTTCTCTGCCTTTGGAGAGGCGCTATATGAAGTTAAACCGAGGGATTGTTATTGCGATGCTGGGGCTGGGAGTATCTCCGTTCATTATGGCCAGTACAGAGAGTTTGGTGGGCTTTGTGCTGAATAGTAGCTTGAAAGATTTTGGAGATATTTACGTTAGTGCGTTGACGATATTACAGACTTCGATGCAGTTTGCCAGTGTACCGCTGACGGGGTTTGCGCAAGGCTTTATTCCGGTTGTAAGTTACAATTATGGCCATGATGATAAGCAGCGTGTGAAGGACTGTTTCCGTATTGCACTGATCACCATGTTCTCTTTTAATCTGATTCTGATGCTACTTATGATCTTGTTCCCTTCAACGATTGCATCTGCTTTTACAAGTGATGAAAGGTTGATAGGAACGATTCGTTGGACTATGCCTGTCTTTCTAGGTGGTATGACCATATTCGGCTTGCAACGTGCCTGTCAGAATATGTTTGTTGCATTGGGGCAGGCTAAGATATCCATTTTTATCGCTTTGCTCCGCAAGGCCATTCTGTTGATTCCGTTAGCACTGATACTGCCGCATTATATGGGAGTGATCGGAGTATATGCAGCTGAGGCTATATCTGATGCTACGGCTGCAATTTGCTGTACGCTGTTGTTCTTTTGGCAGTTTCCTAAGATATTGGGGAAGATGAAATAAATGATAATATATTATCACTTCAATGTATTGATTTCAAATAGGGATGATTATGCCAAAAACTTATTTTTCCAATGGGTTAACGGATCATGGAAACTTTCGCTGGCTTATGACCTTTTGCTAAGTAACGGTTTTAATGGTTACCATACCACGACTATTAATGGAAAAGGAGAGCTTGCACTTGCTGACGTCATTACGTTGGCAGCTGAAATAGGGCTATCAGAACAATATGCAACTCAGACTATAGAAGAATTGACTGAGAAATGTGCTGCAAGAAAGATGGTAAAATTCAGGTTGAGATAATTACCGGCTTGATGAATATCATTTAGTTTATAACTTGACCGGTTTTAGTCATATGGCAAAGAAAAAAAATCATATAGACTTCTGTCATGAATTGAAAGCAAAGAATTTAAAAGTTACTGTCTTGGGAATATACAAGGATTACAACTCTAAAATTGCTGTAAGATGCGACAAATGTGGTTGTGAATGGTCACCAAGGGCAGGAAGTCTATTGCACGGTCATGGCTGTCCCAAGTGTGCCGGAGTCAAACTGAAATCTCATTCAGAGTTTGTGAAAGACTTAAAATCCCAGAGAGATGACGTTATCATAACTGGTCGGTATGCGAAGGCACTCGAAAAAACTAAATTCAGATTCTTGAAATGTGGACATGAGTGTGATATCACTCCTGCACATGTTCTTAGTGGCAGGGGATGTCCGGAATGTGGACGATCCCAGAAAGGAGCGTCTCAGCGTTTGACAATGGAGATATTTTTGGAACGTCTCCATAAAATCGATCCGAATCTTGTAGCCAGCGAAGGTGCAACGTATATAAACAATCATACACTGATGCCGCTTCAATCACTCATTTGCTCATATTCTGGGCGAATCTAAAGTCATGTCAAGAGAAAAAACGGTGATAGGGGTTGAATTAGACATATATGTGCCTGATTTAGAAGTAGCCGTAGAACCCGGTTAGTGGCACTGGCATAAAAATATAGTAGCGAAAGACTGGGAAAAGCATCTATTGTGCAAAGATAAAGGTATCAAACTCATAACTATATACGACCACTATGATGATGCAACAGTTCCTTTCGATAATTGCTTGGTGACACATTGCGATCTTGTTTCTCGCCGTAATACAGATAAACTGATTGAAATAACAAAAAAGATCCTCTCCGAATTCGGATTAAATTCGGACCTTGGTACAAGTGAGTGAGAAAAAAATGACTTTGTTGAAAGATTAAATTTATTACAGCCCAATATTATCCCTCTGGCAGAATATATCAATATTGATACTTCTATAAGAATAAAATGTAAAGTATGCGGCTATATATGGTCTACCCAACCCTATCATCTTGTAGCGAAACATAATAGAACCGGCTGTCCAAAATGTGCCAATAAAGCACGGAGGACCCATGATGATTTTGTTAAGGAAATCGCAAAGCTATTACCTACAATTAAAATTATAGGAACCTATGTAAGTAGGCATAAACCTATAGTGGTACAATGTAGTGCATGTGGTAAGACTTGGCAGGCATATCCGGGAAATTTATTGCGGAGAAGTGGCTGTAAAAGTTGCAAATTGAAGAATACGATACAACAAAGAAGCAGGAAAATAAGATGTATCACTACAGGAGAGATTTTTAATACATTTAGAGAAGCTGCTGAAAAATATAGTATAAGCTCGGCAATCTGTTTGTGTTGTAAAAATGATCCTAAACATAAGCATGCTGGAGGGCTAGAATGGGAGTATATTATATTTTCTGATACTCTTTGAAGCTGAAGTAATCGTTTTTCATCTGGTGAGGCTTTATTATTGGATATAATGGTTACTCTTTTGCGTTGATTTTAGGTCACGAAAGCGTGTCTTTCTGTGACCTTTTTTAGATCTTGGGTCATGGACGCTATACAAAGAAAAAACTCCTACAATATATTGGTATTGTGGGAGTTTTCTTTTCGTTGTCTGGTTTTGTCCAGCTTTTCAGTGATCCGCCTGGGGTTCACTACTAATTTATATCTTGTTGATATTTAGATGCTTATAAAGTTTTCCTTTTCTAGTCCACCTATTTCGCCACAGGTTATTTTCTGCATTTTGCAGTGAAGCTCACAGCAACTTTCAATAGCGATACAAAAATAGCTACTTTTGTTGGGACTTACAACTGAATTAATAACTATTATATTATCAATCAATGGTTCGTTATAAATTCATATAGAGTTTACGATATTTCTGCTGCCTTATGGGTAGCTATATAAGCTTAGTATTTATTTTTCTGTTCGGCTTAAACCCAGACGGCTCAAAAAATATATTGAGTATATATGAGTTGTCCATCAGGTTTTTAAGTGTGTCCATGGAAAATGGTATATCATTCTCTTTCATCATCATTTTTGCTTCATTTACAGCGGCAAATGAAGCATTGAAAGCAAAATCCAACCGGTGATACCCTTTGCCTGCGAGTGATCTAGGTTGGTAAACAGTTTGCTGTCGCGAAAGCAAAATTCCATTTGAAACCTTGTTTGGTAAAATTGGATGACATCTTTCCCGCTCATTTTTGTGTCCGTAGAAAAATAGAGTTTGTGTGCCCTTTGGGTAGAGTGTGTTCCGTATCACCAACTGTATATTGCACTGCAATGCTTTTGAATGTGCAATCAAGGAATAGAGTTCACCCTCTTCTTCGTAGCTCTCTAGCTTCTCCATACAGTTGTAATCGAGGTTGCCCACATCAATTTTCCTATCGAATGTTTTTGGCCTTCCTTTCTTCTCGGTCTTCTCTACTTGATATAGATAGAGCAGGCTAGCATCATCTCGAAGGCGACTTACCAGATGGAATTCCAACTCGTGGAGTCCTTGAGTGAAAGAGTACTTGGAGAAATAAGCGTCGGCAACTTATATACTTGGATACAGGCAACAATTGTTCTCTATATCAGGCAATCACCTTCAGGTGTCAGCTATTTAAGGTTACACCTCGGTTTTTCAGAGTTACCGTATCAGGAGATTGGACGGCCTTGAGCATCATGCAGTCATGTTTGTCAATATCGATCACCCCGATACCCATAATCTCAAGTCCTCTTTTAACCTACCTGACGCAGTCCGGCCAGAAATAACCAATCTAGAGAGTGCGTTTGCCCGATTTAGAGATATAACTTGGATCAATGGCGATAGTTTTACGGTTCAGCCTGCTAAATATCCTTTCGGAAATCAACAGGTTGTACGAAAGCCAATCAAACTCCTTCATGAAATTTTGCCGAAAACATTGCGAGCAATGTCTTTCGTAGCGCCCCAATCGGGTGAAATTGATCTGTCGTGGTATCACCATGTATAAAAGTAATATCTCGGTAAAGATGGTTTAAAACTTTTGTTTAACTTTGTATATCTTTTTGAGACATCACCGCAGATATTCACACATTGGTCAAGTGCATCTGATATGTTCATCGTAATTCTTTGTGTAGTAGACTTGATGTTGCCGATAATCAGTAACCTGATTATTTTTTTTATGCTAATTATTGTTGATATAATTTACTATATCTGAGGTGTTGATTAATTATTTGACGAAGCATTGATCAATGCTAAATTAATATTTTAGTTATTGGGCTATCTTTTTTAATTATTATACTATTAATTGTAGTTATATATTATACTTATTGTATTGCATGAAAATCATAATTTACGAATGTAATAATTGTAGTTTTCCGTAAAATGAGTTTTTACCCATAATTTTGCCGCAAATTGAAAACATTTAAGTTCTGGAATACATGAAAGAATTGAAAAGCTGGATTGATGCTAATATTAAAAGCATTGGACTTGAAAAGTATGAAACGTTTATTGCGAAGCTAGGTCGCAGACGGTTCCTGTATGGATTATCCTTTATGTCCTTGACCACATCCAAAGTTTTGGTGTCTTTAAGCGCTTGCATTTCTTCATCCGTGAATACTCCTTTATAGGCAGGTTGTACTAGGGGGGATCGAGTCTGCTTAGAATTTTCAGTTGTACCTTATCGTCCTCCCTTTTGACAGACAGGAAGCAGGTTTCTTCCATGTCTTTCTTTTTCCTGTTTTGGTAGGAAGAGCCTTTGAGGTGATTCTTCCTTTTAGCATTTCGCCCATGTACTGGTTATCAAACAGAAGTTGCTTGTCAATTCCTAAAGTGCCGAGTACTTTCCACGGAAACTGGTGTTCGTTGAACTGATATTGGTGAGCAAGTTTGGCGCTACGACTTTCAGTGTTGAGTTCGCAGTTTTCCATCAGTCTCTAGCTTTCACCTTTTGGGGTTTGGATTACGCCATTTAGTGTGTTTAACAAAAAGATGAGAGGCGCAAGGAAAAAACTGAAACTTGTGGGATTGTCGTACTCGTTTTTTAAATTCGTAAAAAACAATTCAAGCGGTGAGGTACGGTTCGGTTTTAGGAAACTGCTACTGTACTTCTTATCGGGTGGCATGATTTCGAATCTACTATCCTGTTCATTCATTTTGAAAACAACTGCGGTCTTGTTTGTTCGCTTATCAAGGATAACTATTACATGCTTGTCCTGACTCTGTGCTTGTTGTTCTTGTTCTTTGTAGTCATAAAATTAAAATTTAGTGATACAATAAATCTATCGGATAAACTTTAGCCTGACAGTGTGAATGTAGGACATTAATTGACAGAATATAATTCCTTTACGATGGTAGGAGATGGTTGACGTGAGATGTCTGCAAATGACATATTCTTTTAAGCTTGAAGAAGAAGTTATCCTGCAATATGGTATATTAGTGATTAATTAGACACTCGTTTTATTTGATATGACAAATCTGAAAAGACAAATTGTTGGGACTAAGCAAAAAAAACAAAATTTTATTTTGGAAAATATTGAATAACAAATAATATTTTATCTATCTTTGTAGATACTTGTTAAACAAATTTGTTTGGCATTTTTTACAATATTGATATTGAAAATATGGCAGATTATAAAAATCCTTTTATTCAACGTGTTCAAATTAAGAATTTTAGAAATTTTCTTAATGTTGATGTGGTCTTAGATCATAAGCAAGTCATTATAGGAGAGAATAATGTTGGAAAAACTAATTTCTTAAGAGCTATTCAGTTAATTTTAGATAGAGATTTTTCAGATAATGATCGACAATTAACTTCAGACGATTTTCATGATAGTATAGAAGCGCCAATGGAAAATGGTGTAGAAATTGAAATTATACTTCATATTCAAGGTTATGAGCATAGTCGAAAATTGATTGCTCAATTTGCTGATGCTGTAATTTCTGATGAGCCTCCAACATTACAAGTTGTCTATAAATTTTCTCCAGACTATGACGAAGAAGGAAATATAGTTAATTATCAATATAAAATTTATAAAGGCAATAATCCTGCTAATCGATTCACAAATGAAGATAGAAGTTATATTAACGTATATGTTATAAAGGCTTTGAGAGATGTTGAAAGAGAATTGAAAGCCAATAAAAACTCTCCCCTATATAGGTTGGTGAAGCAATATGAAATCTCTGAAGAGCATTTGGAGGAAATTTCAGAGGCTTTAAAAGAGGCAGCAAAGGGTATTTTAGAATTAGATGAAATCGTTCATATTAAAAAGACTCTTAGTGATCGCTTTACTTCTTTATCTGGACTTCAATATGACAATGATATTACTTTAAGAACTTTTGATATAGATACGGAAAGATTGCTTTCCAACTTGCAAGTATATATGGGTAGAAAAGAGCGCCCCATATCTGATTTAAGTCTTGGACTATCAAATATATTATATATATCATTAATACTTATTCTTTTAAAAGATAAGACTATTTTGCCAATTATTAAGGAAGAGCAATTTCGTGAACTTTTAGAAGAAGACTCAAAGAAAATTATTTCTAAACTATATGAAATAACAGAAAAAGGGAATTATATACTTAAAGAAAATATAGATGAAGATAAATTAAAGGAATTGTATTGTTTTATGGATCAACACAATTTCCGTCATCAATCATTTACTATACTTGCTGTTGAAGAACCAGAATCTCACTTGCATCCGGTTTTACAGCGATTAATTTACAGAGAAGTTCTACATTATTCTGATACATCTGTTGTTTTTACAACTCATTCTCCATATATTGCATCCATTACTCCTTTAAATTCTGTTGTGCACATAAGAAAGGTGGAAGAATCGAGCAATATCTTTTCTACTGCAAATTTATCAATAGAAGAGAGAGAAAAAAAAGATATAGAGCGTTATATTGATGTAAAAAGAGGTGAGATATATTTTGGCAAAGGGATTGTTCTTGTAGAAGGAATTACGGAAGAATATTTACTTCCTGCATTCGCTAATTTATTAGATACACCATTAGACGATTACGGTGTCGTTGTATGCAATATTGATTCTACAAATTTTAAACCCTATGTACAATTATTGAATTGTTTGAATATTCCTTGGGTTCTTTTTACAGATGGGGATTATTATGAAGTTACAATAGAAACAGATGCTAAAACCAAGAAAGATAAGGAAATAAAAACATATCATATATTACAATCGGATGATGCTGACTCTCATTATAGAGGAAATGAACTTATTGCGAATATTTTAACGGAACTCTCAATTATTGAAGAAGGTGATATACCAGGAGATTTTTCTAAACAAGATGATTTATTTGAAGAAAAAAACTGTTTTATTGGTATTTATACATTAGAAGTTGATATGATGGATTCTGCAGATGATGATGGCATAAATAGATTTAAAAATGTTTATAAGGAATTGATCGCTGGAGGTGATGTAATGCAACGAAATTTTGAAAAAGCTATTGATTGTGAAGACTATTGGCTAGCTTTAAAAAAAATTGAAGACAATATAAGCAAAGGTCGATTTGCACAAAGACTTTCCGAAAATATTACTGAGAAAATGATGCCAACATATATAAAAAATGGGCTTGAAAAAATAATTAAAAAAGTTCAAGAGTCTTATGAATGAATATTTTTTTAAAGATTTAGAACTAATAAAAAAAGATCAACAACAATATTCAGCTTACAAAACAGAGGAAAATACAGTTGTTATTGCCGGGCCAGGAAGTGGGAAAACCAAAATTTTAACTTTAAAGGCAGTTAGTTTATTGAAATCAAACATAAAAAGACCATGCGGATTAGCTTGTATTAGCTTTAGTCGTGAAACAGTACGGGAGTTAAAAAAAAGACTGAAGCGATATGGGTATATTCCAGATAAAAAAGATTTTTTAGGGACAGTGCATAGTTTTAGTTTATTGCATGTTATCCAACCCTATGCTCATCTTTATCCACAATATAATATAAGTTATCCTATCAAAATACTTCCGTATAATATTAGTGATCAAATCTTTGAATCTGTAAAAAAAGAACTTAAAATCAATGATATATCTTTGATGGATGTGAACAAATATAGATCTCTATCAGTCGCAGGAAAAAGTAAAATTGATATTGAATTTTCTGCGAATATTATTAGGGGAGCACAAATTTACCAAGATAAACTACATAAAACAGAATATATTGACTTTATAGATATAATAAACATTTCTGCTCAGATAATTTCTGGGCACGAGTATGTAAGAAAATCTATTCAAAGTAAATTTCCATGGTTATTAATTGACGAATATCAAGATTTAGGAAAAGCACTTCATGAAATGGTTTTAGAACTGGTTTTTAGTGCAGGAGTGAAGTTATATGCTGTTGGGGATGTAAATCAGTCAATTTATGGTTTTAATGGTGGTTATCCGGAGTTTTTACGTGAACTTACTAAATCAGAAGAAATTGAAACAATATATTTGGAATCAAATTACAGAAGTTCTCAGCAAATAATAGAAGCTTCTTTAGAAACGTTAAAACCAGATCCACTTCCTAAATATAATGCACAATTGAGGAAAGAAGATTCTGCCGATTTCACTTTTATAACTTGTGAAGAAGAGATGGAGCAGCAGTATGAAGTAGTTGCAAAGAAAGTTATTCCAAATCTTATTACCAAAGGAATTCCATTTAATGATATTGGAATTATTACCCATTCAAATATTCAAATACAACATTTAGCTTCAGTTCTACAAACAGAAGATATTCCTTTCTATATTGTAAACTGGAGCTTTGAAAATAGTGCAGTGGTTGTTTGGTTACAAAAATGTGCTTTATGGTGCTCTAATTCAGAGAGTGAATCATTTGATAATATATTTAAATTTTGGATTCGTTTATTAGAATCTCATAATAATAAACGGAAGAATTGGGCTATTATACGCTTAAAAATGGAGTTTTTTAATGTAATCAATTCTAGTAAAGAAAAGTTGACTATTTTTGATTGGTTGACTTTCGTTGTTGAAAAATTAGAATTAAAAGAAATATTATTAAATTCTGACATCTATCCTAATGAAATAGCAAATTTGGAAAAATTGCTAAAAGAAGCAGAATCTTTTAATTTGAAAGGTGCAACAATTAATAGATTTGCTCACTTAGGAATACCTGATAACGAGATTACTCTTACTACGAGACATAGTTCTAAAGGACTAGAATTTGAAGTTATCATTCTTTTAGGTATGGAGGAAGAGCATTTTCCAAGTTATTATCATTTAGGAAATCCAGTAGCCTTGGCGGAAGATCAGCGTCTGTGTTACGTATGTATCAGTAGAGCTAAAAATTCATGTATCTTGCTAAGATCTAAATTTTTTACGATTAATACAAAACGGGGGCTTTGGCGTAAACAATTTAGTGCATCAAGATATTGGAATGATTTGTATGAAAAATTCGGGAATGAGAATAATACATTCACTAATAGAACTTATAAATAATTTTATTCTTATTTGCTGGTATAGTTCCACTCACAGAAATAGTAATATATTTCTACTGTAAAACAATGTATTTTGTTGTAACTCTCTGAAGATAAAACAAATATAGAGAGTTTAAAAGATGCAGGTAACGATTTGGTGATGGAAGTCTTGCTTCGGGTTACACTGCTTTGCATAGTTTCAAATAACTCATATACAAATGTAGGCAATATTTAGAATATAGCAAAATATACTACCATCTATTTTTGTATAAATCTGATTATTAACATATTAATGATTTAAGGCATAATTTATTGATGCTTACTTGTTATAGAATAGCCGGGGACAGTGCCTCCCGGCTATTTTCTTGTCCCAAATTGGCGTTTTCTGTCTTTTTTTGGCGGTTGCTCAACGGTTGAGTAACCAATGGCCTTATAATATCTCCGTAATATTGCACCATAAACAATAAAAATAAGGTCATTATGAATAACAGAAGAACTGCACCGGGTGGACAGACAACCCACATGCTTAGTGCCATACTCGCCAAAGTTACCAACATTGAAAAGTTATTGGCTCCTGCCGTACATAATTTGCCAGACAGCGAGATACTGGATTCAAAAGGTGTGCGCCTGCTCACCAAAATGTCGGACAGGACACTTTTAAGACGACGTAATGACGGGACACTTCCCTTTCACAGAGACAAGGGGAAGATATATTACCGCCGCTCGGACGTGCTGCGTGCCATGTTGCTGGAAAAAGAAGAACACTCTAAAAAATAAATGTTATGAAGAAGATGATTAAAATTGAAAGCGGTTCATTCGCTGCACTCGTGAGAAGTTATAAGAAGTCGTTGAACATGCTGGCCGTCCTGCAACATATCTGTCAGGAAAATGACGTGGCGCTTTCCATGCTGCCTGATGAAGTCTGCGAACTGATAAATCTCGATCCGGCAGAGATTGAGAAACAGCGTTTGAGCGGACGGCTGCGTTTTGCGGAAGAAGAGAACGGGACAAAGCATTATTCGATTGTGGATATTATCAACCTGAAAGACTCGATTGACTGGAAAGTAATCAACAAGCAGGTGGAAAGCCTTTCCTTTGAGGAAGAGGAATGATGTAATTTACGGCTGACAGACAAGGGCACGGTCGGCAAGGTCGGATTTATCCGGGTGCCGGCCGTGCCTTTGTCCTTTTCTGAAAAGCGGCTCTTTGCTGTAACCTGCGGAAGTGGAGCCTGCGTAGCTTCCGGGGGTTACAGCAATGTGCCGCAGGAAACATTAGGATATTTTTTTCAGTTCCCTTGCCGGGTTTGCGATTTCCATAGACGGTACATGTTTAGCCTGCCGTGGTAAATCCGGAGTCACGTCACTGCCACTGACAAGCCTCTGTTCTTCCGCTCCCGTTTCTTTACCTTCTACATTTTCATGCCGTCCTACCGGTTTAAGGGTAAGCTGTATCTTCCGGTTCAATGTGGCAAGCTCTTCACCCAACTGTTTGATTTCTCCCTCTTTGGGCCATGTGGCTGCCACTATTTCCTGCAAGACCGGAATATCTTTTGACAACTCCGCATTTTCCTTTTCCCGTTTCTCAATCATGCCGGGAATACGTTCCAGCGCATTGATGAAATACATTACGGCCAGTTTGGGGTCTTTGGCTATGTAGCCGTTATGATAGGTATATTTGATACCGTCCAGTCCCTCGACCATGAATTTGTTATGCAAGGCTTGCGTGTCTCCGTCACAAGTCTTTTCGGTACGGACAAGGATACGAAAGTCGAACAGGGTTCCGATTTTCATGTAATCGTCTTCCGTCCAGGCCTTCTGATTGATTGCGGCAAGCCGGTTGCCGAGTATCTCGATATTGTCCGAGTCCACACCGTCCAGTTTCAGGGGATTGGGACGAAGCCCGGTTTCCGCATCTACCGGAGCCACTTTATTGAGGTATTCCCAATCTCTGGTAAAGCGTCCGATAAAAATGTTGTTCTTCTCTATTCCGGCGGTCTTTTCATTCAGCTTTCCTTTCGCGTTTCCTTTATTACGGTGATACGCCTGCCTTTCACTTTCAAGGACTGCCAGTTTCTTGTCCAGTTTTGCCTTTTCCAACAAATCGTCGTTGCCTGAAAGAATAGCCACGTATTCACTGAAATTGCCTCCGCCGTTTTCGTCTATCGCCCCTTCGTCAATGGTACGGGCGGCCAGATTGCGGCTTTTAAGCTGGTTGATGAACACCTGCTTGTTTTGCAGCAGATTGAACTTGTAACTGTCCAGAGACTTTTCCACCGCATAGATGTAACAGTCCACCTTGTTATCGGCATATTGCTTGGCGATGATATTGCCCTTTCTTACCGCCCGTCCGTTACGCTGTTCCAGGTCGGACGGCCTTCAGGGTATGTCCAGATGATGGATGGCCACGGCACGCTCCTGCGCATTGACTCCCGTTCCCAGTTTCTGTGTGGACCCGAAAAGGAAACGGATACGCCCGGAGTTCATATCCTTGAACAGTTCCTTGCGTGCGTTGTCGCTGTTTGCTTCCTGAATAAACTTTATCTGCTTTTCCGGAATATTATGGTCTTCCACGAGTTTGCGCCTTATCTCACTGTAGATGTTCCACTGGTCGGGTTTATAGGTACTCAAATCTGAAAAAATGAACTGTGTACCTTTTTGGTCGAGATATTTATAGTAATATTCCGCAATCTTGGCCGCGCAATGGGACGCCTTGTTTCCCGGATTATCGCCGTATTCAGGGTCTATCAGCCGCATGTCAAGCGACATCTTGTTCGAGTAGTTGGTGGCGATCAGCATCTGTGCCTTTTCTTCCGCCTTGGACAGAGGCTCCCTGTCTATGTAGGCTGCATCCCCGGTTTCAGCGAACTTTATCAGTTTCTGAATGAAAATCTCCTGCTGGGGAGTGGGCGGTATGTGATAGAGTTGCTCGTTGAGTTCCGGCCTGTCAACCCCTACGTCTTCGGCCGTTTTGTAATCGGTTATCTCCGCATAGAAATTGGCGAGTTCCGGCACTTTGATAAAATAACGGAAACGCTCTTTCTGCACGACCTGGTTGGTCACGGAAAATTCAAAGTCCGTGCTTTTCTTCGCATAGACGGCCGCCCAGCCGTCAAAACAGGTAATCCCCTGCCGCTCCATTTCCTTCGGACGGAGATATTTGAAAAGGAGATAGAGTTCCGTCAGGCTGTTGGAAATGGTCGTACCGGACAAGAAAGTGGCCCCCAAATCCCTGCCTGTGCGCTCCTGTATGGTACGGATGGCGAAAAGCATGTTCATGGCCTTCATGCTTCCTTCGGGGTTGCCCAGACCGGAAACTCTTGCATGGCGTGTATTGAACATCAGGTTCTTGAAATTGTGTGATTCGTCAACGAAGAGATGGTCGATGCCCATTTGCCTGAAATCGGTCACGTCATCTGTCCGGTCTTTTATATCCTGTTCCAGCTTTTCAAGTTTGGCCTCAAGGTTTTCCTTTCTTCTTTCCAGCCCCTTCTTTATCCAGCCGCTCACTTCATTGCCTTGCTGCTCGAATACGGCGAGATTCTCTTCGATGCTGTCTATTTCCTGCGTATATATTTCCTGCTGTATTTCGGGGGACTGGGGTATTTTCCCGAACTGGTCGTGTGTCAGGATGATACAGTCCCAGTTATTATTTTTGATGTCATGGAATATTCCGACACGCTTCTCCGGCGTAAAGTCCTCCTTGCCCGGATACAGCACTCTGGCATTCGGATAGGCCCTCTTGAACGTGTCGGCTATGTCATGCACATTGCTTTTGAGTCCGATAATCATCGGCTTGTTCGCCAGTCCGAGACGTTTCATTTCAAAGGCGGCTATGCACATGATAAGGGTTTTGCCCGTACCCACCTCGTGGTCAATTATGCCACCCCCGTTCATCTTCAGCATCCATACGGCATTTTTCTGGCTGTCGTACAAGGACGGTATGCCCAGCCCTTTCAGGTCAAGGAACGGGAAACTTTGCAGGGAACCGTCATAATCCGGGCGTACATAGCAGTTGAACTTGCGGTTGTACATGTCCGCAAGGTGTTGTTTAAATTCGGGGAGCTGTTCATTCAGCCAGCCTGTGAAAGCAGACCTTATTTCATTGATTTTGGCGTCGGCAAGCTGGATGGCCTCGGCATCCCGTACCTTTATATCATTGCCTTCTTCATCCTGCACGGTTTTTGTTATGTCGGGCACCGTGTTGTGCAGCGCATGTTTCAGCAGGTCGTTTCCGTAATAACCTCTTTTTTCCCCTTTCACATAATATCTGTCGGTGATGTTCGCGTTCGTTTCTTCAAAACTCACACTGAACTCGTCGATGGATTCCGTATAGTGGATATGGGCTTTTGCCTCAAAAAGATAACCGGCAAACTCTTCATATACGGATACGGGTATCCACCTTTCTCCCAGATTAAAATCAAGCAGTTCGAAACTGATCGGCTCCGGTATGGCTTTCTGCAAGGCTTCCAATGATTTCTTGCTTGCGTCGTCATCGGGATAGTCTTTCAGGTAGTTCTCTATCCATTCGACTTTGGCCACTACATTGCCCGCTATGAAACGGTCTTTGATTTCATAGTTCTTCATCATAGGATTGTAGAAGATACGGTTGTCCAGTTGTGTGAGCAGTTCCTGCCTGCCTGTTTCACTGAGATTTTCCATATAGTCCAGATTGACTTCCCCGAACTTGTTCAGGGATGCCGCAAGCGCTTCCTGCGGTGTATCCACATGTGTCACTTCATTGGCGTTGAACGATACGGGAACAGAAAATATATCCGCCTTCTGTATTTTGCCGTTAACGGAACGTTCCAATGAAAGTATTTCCCGTCCTCCGGCATCCATCAGCAGGAACTTGGCATTGTCCTTTCCGTTCAATTCCCTGAACATGCGGTAAAAACTGTCATACCGCTTGACCAGTTCTTCCCGTAGTTCCGGCTGTTCCGTTTCCGTTTCGGCTTCCTTATTGTAGAGATTGTGGTAGGCTTCACGGAGCGGGATATAGTAGGCGGCCCGGTATTGTTGGGTGACTGTCAGTTTGAGCGGATGGAATTGTACTTCGGGAGTACCCACCCCTCTTAAATATCCGTATTGCTCACCCGATTTCACGATGGAACCGTTCTTGTATTCGGGACGTGTCTCTCCGGTAAACGGTCGTGGTTCCATTTCTTTCTTCCGCTCTTCCTCGAATTTTTGTCTGCGCTCCTGCCATTTTGCTTCCGCTGCCGCCCGTTCCCCGGTCATGTCTTCCTGCGTGGCGGCTTCATCGTACATGTTCTCTTGGGAGAAGAGATTGAACATTTCCGGTTCATCCCCTTTCTTTTTGCGGGATGCCGACGGTGCCCGGCTTGGTGAAGGTCTGCTTTCTACCACTTGCACCTCCGCTTGCTCTTCATCCGCATAGGCGGCAAACAGGTTGAGCATGGGTTCATAGGGCTGTGCGGGGCTTTCTTCCTGTACCTCCTGCCGTTCTGTCTCTCCTGCTGTTTCCAATAGTGTCTCAAACTCTGTTTTGAGGATGGTGGAGCCGTTTGAGCGGGATAGATTGTCATCATAAAGTTTCCGGTCAAGATGGTTCTCCACATCTTGCGCCAATAACTGCCTGAGATGTTCGGAAATGGCGCCGACACCTCCTTCATGAATAAAATTCATGGCCGGTTGTCCGTACATGTTTTTACCCATAGATACGGAAGTATGGACGATATGGTCTAAATCGGCATAGCTGTTGTTGATATTGATGCTGCCGGATATAAGACGGGTTTCAATAAAGTTCCGTTCCTTTTCGGTAAGTTCCGATTTTCGGGTATTCTTCTGCAATACGATCAGGTCACTGCTCACTTCCGTACCCGCATCAACAAACAGGTTATCCGGCAGACGTATGGCTGAAACAAGATTGGCATGATTCACCAGCCATTCCCTGACGGGACGGTTCTGTGGCGAGTCCATGACGCCCGAAGTCGTGATATAGGCCAATATTCCGCCTTCGTGCAACGTGTCCATACCTTTGAGAAAGAAATAGTTGTGTACGGCAGCAAGTGAGGATTTACGCACGACGTCTTCGCTCCGGTCAAAATCCCGGTCATAAACTCTGGTATTTCCAAACGGGATATTGGATGAAACCATATCGAAGTAGTTGTTATAATAGGGCTGTATGGACTGGAAACCGTCTATGGTCACTCTGCTTTCCGGATAGAGGGATGAGAGGATTTTTCCCGTGAGCTTGTCTTTCTCGAAACAATGGACTTCGGGAACATCCTTCAAGCCGCTGATAAACATGCCCGTTCCGGCAGAAGGGTCAAGAAAACGTCCCGAACGGATTCCCGGTACCTGCAAGGATTCCTGCATGGCCGTTACCACCGGTTCCGGTGTGTAAAAGGCTGTGAGAGCGGAGTTTTTGAGGCTTTGGACGTATGCCTTGTATTCTTTTTCGTCTTTGGAATACTCACGCAACAGTTCATGCAGCAGTCGGACTTGGGGAAACAGTTCCCTGTCTGTCGTTCATCTTTCAATGTCCGTGTCCTTTTCCGCCGGATTCAGGATGCACTTCAATCCCCCGAAACCCGAATAACCGTTCAAAACCTTGCGTCCCTCTTCCGTGAGACAAAACTCCGGGCGCATGAATATCCATTCAAGTGCGGCTATGTTGTCCGCCAAATGTTGTCGTTTGTTATATGCCATATTGTTCTATATAAAATTGTATGAAACCTGTTAGTTCAACGGTAAGTGTATGATAGGACGGGGATGATTCAAACCGGTCATCTATGGGATATTTGCTGAATACTGTTTCTGCGGGCGACAATACTTTCAGGCAGAAACCCGTCCGTCTTTCAGGCCGTACTTCGGGAAACCACTCCGACACGACCTCGAAAACCGTATCGAATCTGGAAAAGCGCAAATCCTGATAGAGAACGGACTCGGCCAGTTGCAAAGCCTGCGTAACGGATAAGCCGTCACGTATGGCACGTTCGTAGCTGCCTGCCGCCTCGTCGGCTCGCGTCCGGACAAGTTCTTTGTCACCGGCAATATGCGGATGGATTTCCTTTAAATAAAGAAGGAGAGTCGTCTCAAAATAGGACAATTCTCCGGTTGCGGTATTTTTATCTTGTATAATCATTTGTTTTCGTTTTAAAATGTTAATCGGATATTAAACATATACCCGGCTGCCATAAAAGAGAACCGGGTATATATCTGCTAAAAACATGAATAATCTATCTGTTACATGACCGAAAGGCTCTTTTTTGACCGGTCCTTTACAGACGCCACATGGCGGGGTGCCTGCTGTTTTACCTCCTTTTTCTTGCCATTTTTCTTACTATCAATAGTGGGTTTGTATTCACGGGCGTTACGTCCTATCAGCAGTTGGTTGCTCTTGTTGCTGAAACGTACATCATCGGAAAATACCCTGCCTTTGTAGCGCATATTCTCAACGAACACCATTTCATGGTTCTGGAGCATCTTCTTTTGCTCAGGCGTGATTTTGGCACCCATGATAGTGTCGTTGACCTTCAGTTGTTCACCGGACTGCTTGAATGCGATGTCCATTATTCTCGGATCGACGAAAGCAACCCCGGAAAGCAGCGTATCGTTTTTGCGCTGTATGTCGTTGATGGGAAGCTGGCCTCCTGACGCAAGGATTTGCTTCTGTTTGTCATCCAGCCTTTTCCCGTAGATATAATCGGGTATCTTGATGGCATCCACGGGCATGGTAATGATACGGTTGCTCGGTTCATGGAAAGATACATAACAGTTACAGACGGTTCCCGTATGGGTATCCTTCATCTCCTTGATTGCCCCCAAAGTTCCGGTGTCTTTAAGCGACTGCTTTTCCTCATCCGTGAATACTCCTTTATAGGCAGGCAGGTCATACTGCGGTTTGTCAAGCCTGCTTAAAGTTTTCAGTTGCACCTTGCCGTCCTCCCCTTTGACACAGAGGAAACAGGCTTCCCCCATATCCTTCTTTTCACCGTTCACTTCCTTACTGATGGGGAAAGCCATAGAGGTAATTCTTCCTTTTAGCATCTCACCCATGCAGTGGTTATCAAACAAGAGTTGCTTGTCAACTCCCAATGCGGCAAGTTCTTTCCACGGAAGCTGGTGTTCGTCAAACTTATACCGACGGGCAAGTTTGGCGATACGTCCTTCATCGTTGAGTTCGCTGTTCTCCACCAGTTTTTTACCTTCCACTCCGGGGTCTTCCCCTTTTCGGATCTGAACTACGGCATTCAATGTCTTTTCCAAAAGGACAAGAGGTACGAGAAAGAAACTGAAACTCGTGGGATTTTCGTACTGGTTCTTGAAATTGGTGAAGAATAGTTCCAGCGGTGAGGTACGATCCAGTTTGAGGAAACTACTGCTGTTCTTCTTGTCGGGTGGCACGATTTCGAGACTGCCGTCCTGCTCGTTCATTTTGGAAACGACTGCGGTTTTGTTCGTTCGCTTGTCAAGGATGGCCATTACATGCTCGTCCTGACTCTGTTCTTGTTGTTCTTGCTTTTTCTTAGCCATAAATTGAAATTTTAATGATACAATAATTATTTTCCGGGAAGACTTTAGCCCGTGGATGCGAATGTAGTAGATTAATTCATAGAGTATTACCCAATTATATATGAAAGGAATGAATGGCGCAATTTGACGGTCTTTGGCTACTTGATAATTTTTCTATTGCTTTTTTAGAAATAAAATCTTTTCCTGCCCTGCAAAATATTTTGTATGACAAAATCACATGTTTTTTATAAATATGTTATATTTGCAAAAAATGGTTATTAGAGAATAAGTTTTTATGACTCAATCTATAAGGTTATTGGATAAAGAGCAAATGTTCTTGTACTATATTAAGTAAGTAATATCCTTAATAGAAAAATATTCTTGTGATAATTATTGTGCATATTAAAAACAAAAGTATCTTATTCATAGTAGATATGAGTGACAGTAAACTTCCATTTAATGCTTCAGCTTCAGCGCAAGGTATAATACATCAATTTTATATCGGGCTTAACAAATGTTTCTCGCTTGTTTCAGGTGAACGTGTTTATATTGAACGCTATGGGGATATTTCTGTTTCAAATGGGTGTCAAATAGAAGTCAAAAATTATAGTGATGAACTGACAGATGTTCATGAAAATATATGGAAAACTCTGAAAAACTGGTTACATCCCAATTTTGATCCATCTTTATATAAATCTTTGATCCTGTTAACTACTCAGCATTTTGGTACTTCATCATCTTTTTTCAAATGGAATATTTTAGAATCATCTCAAAAACTTACTATTCTAAACGATATATACGATCAATATAGTAAGAGAAATAAGAAAAGTGAAACAACAGAAAAAATTTTGGACTATGTAATGTCTGATAAAAATAAGGTAAAATTAAAAACAATCATAGATAAATTTGTAATTACTACAGGATGTTCTAATGGAGATGAATTATTTAATCAGATAAAGGATGAACATGGGAAAGGAGTTTTTCCTGAAAATCGAGATGATTTTATAAATTCCTTATTAGGGTATATTATAAGTCCACCTGTTGCTGATAAATCTGGTTGGGAAATAAGTTTTGAAAATTTCTCTGCAGAAGTGGCTAAATACACAGATTTATATAGAACAAAAACATTTATATTTCCAACCAGAAAAAATGTCAACTTTGATATTAAACAATATAATGAACACATGTTTGTGCAGAAAATAAAAGAAATAGAGTATGAAGATGAAGTTCCACATGCTATATCAGACTATGTTCAAACAAATGATATAATTATAAATGACTTGAAAAAACATACAATACCTCCAACGGTATATGAAACATATAATGATAATCTTGCAGATATACATAGTCAAGAATATAGGGCAGCAAAAAGGCATTGTTCAAAAGATAATATCATAGATGCTTCACAAGATTTCTATGATGAGATATTTAGAAAACCAGTACCGCCATTTGCAAATTTCAGTATGACTCCTCTTTTCTTTAGAAATGGTATTATTCATGGTTTGATTGATGATAATAATAGAAATTTAAAGTGGAAATTAAGAGATGAGTAAAATTATACAATATACGCACGCTATATATAACAACCCCTTTGTGTTAACACAATTGATACTCTCTTTTTATAAGAATTATAAAGGAGAATATAATGATATATTGTTATCCTATTTAATATTTCCGCTAACATTACATACCCCAAGTTGTGAGAATATCAAAGGTGCTAATAGTAGAAGTAGGCTTGTTAAACTTACTGATGATAAAGATAGTATTGCTGGATTACCTGATAGGGTTGCTGTATATAAAGATTTAACAAACTTATGTCTTCAATATGCCATTGATAATGAACTTATTGAGATTGTTGATATGCGTGTAAAAGTTAAAGTATGTTCTTCTGTTCGAACAAGTCCTGATTTGAAAAAATCAATAAAAGCAGCATCTAAACTGTCTATTCTTTTTGGAACATTAGATGTTGTATCAATATATAAACTTTTAGGAATAAAACAATTATGAGAAGTTATTTAAAATATATAGCCGTAATTGATCACAATAATAATATTCATAATGTTGAACTATTTCCGGGTATTAATATAATTACGGGAAAATCATCTACTGGAAAAAGTGCATTAATAGAAATATTCGATTATTGTTTTGGCAATTCTGAATATACAGTTCCAGAAGGAGTTATTACAGAAAATGCAAGTATATATTTCATTGTATTAAGCATTAAAGAAACTTTTCTTATTCTTGCGAGAAAGCCAAACGAAAAAAAGGCATTTATTAAGGAAGTTACAGATATACCTGATTTAGAAGAATTAAATCAGGACTATTTTGATTCATCATACTTTATAGGCTTAAAAGAGTACAAACTTGAATTAGGACGGTATTTTGGAATTGACATAATAGATACAGATGAAGATTTGTCTCAACGTCACTTCCGTAAAAACAATGCAAAGAAGCCTCGACCAACTATCCGAAATTTCACCTCTTTTATGTTACAGCACCAAAATCTTATTGCAAATAAACATTCATTATTTTATCGATTTGATGAAAAAGAGAAAAGAGAACAAACTATTGAGCAGTTTAAGATATTTGCAGGATATGTATCTCAAGAATATTTTACAAAACGACAAGAGCTAAACGAAATAGAAATAGAATTAAAACGTTTAGGATTAAAATTAACTATTGAAGAAAATGAGATAAATATAAAAAAAGAAGAAATAGATTATTTATTAAAAGAATATTCTGCCATTACAGGAACTAATTTAATTGATACAAAAGCAGAACAGATAGTAAGAGTTCCGAAGCAATCAATTGATAAGATGGAAAAAAGTAGAGTTGCTGTAAATGAAAATGCTGATGAATATATGAAGCAATTAAGAGCATATGAACAGAACAAAAATATTCTTTTAGCAGATAAGAGAGAATTAGAGATAAAACTTCGGGAAATAGACTTATCTATAGAATATGCCAACAAATATAAAGACACGACAGAAAACACTTTCTATCTTAATACTTTGAAAATTCATTATTCAGAGTGTCCGTTTTGTAAAAATAATAACACCAATCTTTTGGGAGAAGCGAATAAATTACAAGAAGCTATTTATTGGTTAAATACTGAATTAGGAAAGACTCCCTATATGCTTGATTCTTTTCTTGCAGAACAAAAGAAAATAAAACAAGAAATAGAAAATAAGCAAATTGAAATATTGGAAATAGAAAGACAGATAAATGCAATTTTACGCATTACTAAAGAATTAAGAAAAAACAGATCACTTGAAGAACAAGGATTAAAGATAAGACTTAAAGTAGAAGCCATATTAGACACATTGATAAAATCAGGACAATCAAACACTAAAGATGAGATTGCTAAATTGAAAAAAAAGAGAAAAGAGGTTGAAGTTTATATTAATGAACATTTCAATCTTGAAAAAAAAATGCAGGATGCTAATCGATATTTGAATGAACAAATGAATGCTTTAGGAAAGTTATTGGATTTTGAGGATTCTTATCAACCTATAAATTTACATTTTGACTTAGCATCATTCGATTTATGGCATGAAAAAGCAGACGGAGCAAAAGTGTATTTGCGTTCTATGGGGAGTGGTGCGAATTGGCTTTATTGTCATTTATCTCTTTTCTTAGGATTAAATAGGTATTTCTGTTCGTTAGGTGATACTTGTTTAATTCCACCAATACTTTTTTTGGACCAGCCGAGTCAAGTATATTTTCCTGTCGCAATCAAAGATGATGGAGAATTTTTTGATGCAAAGGCACTTAAAGATAAAGAAGGAAAAAATGAAGATGTTGATGATATGCAAGCCGTTGAGAATTTTTTCAATCAAATAGTTGTGTTTTGTGAAAAGACCGTGGAAAAAACAGGGATTACGCCTCAAATTATAATAACAGATCATGCAGATAAATTACATTTGGAAGATGCTGATTTTGAAATGTTAGTAAATGGAAGACGATGGCGTTCAAAAGACGATGGGTTTATAAAAAAAGATATAACCAATCAAAATTAATATTTTTTTGTACACTCACTTAGTTATATCTAAGTGAGTGTACAAAAAATAATATTAGAGGTATATTTCTTATTCGATTATATTTCGTTACCACCCAACAGATGTTTGAGTTCTGGGTCATTCTCAATACGAATCAGTTCGTTTTCTACAAGTTCCACAATATCCTGTTTGATTTGCCGATAGTTAGCCTGTATTTGCTGCTCCATTGTATCATTGCCGTTCTCGTCCAGAAAACTGCTGATTTCGGGTATAGGCTGGTAGGCCGCCGTCTCCTTCTGTACCGCTTCATTATCCACTACTATCTGAGCATGGAAAATCTTCTGTTCTATTGTCTCTCCGAAGTTGTCTGCTACGGCACCGACAAACATTCCCTGACTCAATGTACTGATTTTGGATGCAGGTATCAGACTGTCCAGTTGCGTGTTGATGGAAGTGGATGTATCGTTGCGGTTGATGCTCATGGACTCTCTTTTTTGCAGGATTTTCCCGAACCTTTCCGACAATGTTTTGGCTGTTTCACCTACCACTTGTCCGCTAAAAACATTGCCCACAGTTGACATGATGACGGCGGCCTCCTTGTCTCCGTAATCGCGCTTTAACTGGCTGAAATCCTGAAAACCTAACACGACCGCCACTTTGTTGCTTCGTGCTGTGGCAATCAGGTTGTCCAGACCTTTAAAGAAGATGGTTGGTAACTCGTCAATAATCACACAACTTTTCAGTTGTTTCTTCTTATTTATCAGCTTAACGATACGGGAGTTATAAAGCCCCAATGCTGCCCCATAGATTGAAATTCTATCGGGATTGTTGCCCACACATAACACTTTCGGTTCTTTGGGGTTATTAATATCCAGTGTAAAGTCACTGCCGGACATTACCCAATAGAGTTGCGGACTTATCAGTCTGGATAACGGGATTTTAGCACTTGCAATCTGGCCCTGTAGCTGCTCACTCGCTCCACCTTTCCATGCGTCGATAAACGGACTTAGATAGTTCTCCAAATCGGGGTAACTTGTCAGAATAGTAAATACGTCTTCATACCTTTTATTAAGCAATTCGATAGCATGTGGGAACGTACAGAACTTGCCACCTTCATAGATTTTCAAAAACCAAATTATGGCCGTAAACAATACAATCGGAGATTCTACAAAGAAGTCTCCCTGTTTTTGCACCCAACTTTTATTGAGGTTCAACATGATGGTATAACTGGATTCATACGCATCCGAAATATCAGTCATCAGTTCGGGAGCCAGTGGATTACAGCGGTGGCTTTTTCTTGGATTGTCGAAGTTGATTACATAAAATTTAGGTGGTATCTTATAACGGTGTCTATACTTAATCAGATGGTTATAAGCGATGACTGATAAATCGTCAAACTTAAAATCGTATATGTAAAGTGCAAAAGATTTTTCTATGGTTTGTTTTATAAATTGATTAATAATGCAAAATGATTTACCGCTGCCCGGAGTACCTAAAACCATTGTTGCTCGGAAAATATTAACCAAATTTATGAACCCATTACATATTTTCCCTTTGTACCAAAACTTGGTCGGCAGATTGACGGAATACTCGTTTTCCATCAACCTGGTTTCCTGCATGAAAGATTCGTTCTCTGTATTGAAAACATCCTCCAATAAATTGTTCTTCAACAGACGGCTTATCCATAAACCGGATGCCAACAGGCAGAAGAAACCGCCGGTCAGTGTTGTTGTATAAAGTATCGCACACACACCGGATGATGCACTAATGGACAGCAACCACCAGTTTAGGAAAAAGAGTATGGTGCCCACTATGGCCGCAATGAAAATCTGCCTTCATGTGATTTCATGTTTTTTTACTCCCTTGTTGCCCATGCAGGACAGACCGAGGAAAAGGACACAAAATAGTTTGGTGTAAAGCAAGGAAGAGAACAGTTCGGTGGTACGCTGGAAATTGAATAGTATCCTGTCCACTATATCGAGCGTTCATCCCATTTCATGCAACCAGCCGTAACAAAACCAATAGATGTGTATCGCCAAAAATAAAAAACTGATGGCCCGCATAAAGTCCGTGACTTTGGCAAGACCTCTTAAATCATCTTCATTCTGCATAATTGTAAATTTAAAATTAGACTTCTTGTTCTATACATTATTATACTATAACCTGCGCCTGCGCTTCTTCTTCTTTTTCTTTCGTCCATAGAGGAAGGCTGGGTCGATGTATTCGTGCGTATGATCATCTTCCATAAGTACGGAGAAAATGTCAACTGCACCGAGTGCGGATGTATCAATCAGATTTTCGGAAGTTTCCGGCTGCCGGTGGTACTGTTGTTCCTGCCGTTCTTCCGTCTCTTTTCTTTCCTCCCGTCCCGTATCTCTATCTTGCCGGGATGCTTCCTGTCCGGTTGGTGGTATCAACATCTCACGGTCTGCATCCGGATTGTTGAAAAGTTCATTGAACACGTTGGCAGAAAAACTCTTGCCCAGACGCGAGCCGTTGAACACTGTCCGGCAGGTATGGTCTATGAAGGTGATACCATACAGACGTCCTTCGGGATTGATACAGTAAACCACTTCTATATCCGCCTCTTTCAGCCTACGGGCAAAATCTTCTTTCGTGCCGATGTCCTGCATGGATTTAATGATTTCCTGCCTTGTCCTTTCTGCAAGTTTGTCCTTCTTCACCTTTTCGGCAGAAGCGGCAAACTTCTTTTGCAGTGCTTCATAGCCCAATACCTTTCCGAACTTGCTGGATTTGAAAGGTGTTCCCACCTGCTGTCCGCCATCATCCAAAGCTCCGTACATGACGCCGTGGTACTCCTTCCTGTCCACACTTCCCCTAACTTCATAAACGGTTACGTTATACAAGTTCAGAAGGGTGTTGTATTCGGCAAATGAATGGCAGTTGTAACATTCCAGCAAGGTACGGGCAGTATTTTTTACCTGCGTTTTCACGTCACCTTTCGGATAGTCCACTTTTTGCAGACTTACCAGTTCCCGCTCGCCATGTTCTCCAAGTGTGGGATGAAGCCCATACTTCACTTCCATCTCACGACAGATATTCTGTGCCCGGATAGCCTCCCGATTATGGTCTATCTTTTCTCCGGTTTCATCAATGCGTACCGATACGATGTGCATGTGCTTGCGGTTTATGTCTTCGTGCAGCCAGACAATATAAGGCTGGTTCCCGTAACCGAACTTTTTCATGAACTCCTGTGCCAGTACTGTCATTTGTTCTTCCGAAAGAATGTCTTTTGGAGACGGGTTTAGGGAGATATGGATGACCGGTTTCTTGACGTGTGAATTAAGTGCAATGTAAGGCTCGAATGCTTGCACGCAGTTTTCAATCGGCACATTGCCGGATGTGTCCGCCGCAATTTTCGGATGTCACAATACCTTTGCCGTACCGTCGTCCACCTTTATCTTATTGTAGGCAATCACTCCATAGAATGAACTGCCCGATGTGATATTAGGTACCATGACGTTATTCTTTTTTAGTGAGATACTCCTTTTCGTACCGCTTTGTCAGTTCTATTATCTGTTTGCACAGTTCCTCCAGCTTGCGTGTTTCCTCCGCCAGTTTATAAAGAAATGCAAGCGATTTCTTCTCCCCATAAATGGTATGGATGGTCTTTACACATTGGTTGTAGTTGTTTCCTATCCTTCGGAACTGTTGATAGAAAGCAGTTAATTGGGCATAATACTCTTGCGCTTCCTTATCAATTTTCACTACCTTGAACTCTCAACCGAAGATGCAGGCAAAGATAAATTCAGCTTTGTTCTTCATGCCGGATTGCTCGAACATGGAGATAAACTTTTCGTCTTCCTCGTCATTGAGGCAGAGGTAATAGCGGTGGGTGCGTGGGTCTGTCAGCACCTTGCGCCCTGCGGCGCCACGGATTCTTGTTTCATCTTTCATAACATGAAAATTTTAAAAGGTTCGACTTGGGAGAACCTTTGCCCCCGAAACACCTTTCGGACGAGACTTTCAGCGGGTGGAAATATTTTCAACCGCTGAAAGTACACCTCGCTATATGCTGACGCATATTAAAATCCGGCTGAGCCGGATTAAAGGTCTGAAGGGTTTGTTTTACGTTCTCTTTTCGAGAACGGGCTGCGCTCTCCCGGCGACAAAGGTAGATAGTTTTTTCTGTCCGTGCATCATGGCGTATCACGCCAACACCCGCCAATGAATGACTTTGGAACCGAGGGTACTTCATGACTGCTCTTTTTGAGGTTTATTTGTAGCCGGATAGTTATTTAGCCACTTATCCGGATGGATAAAAAGATGGTTATCAAGATAACTATGCGGACGGTTTTCTATCCGAATAGCTTTTTGTCTGGATAGCCATTTGATTAAATAAGTTTTCAGATAAGCGTTCATAAGGTTATCTATCCGCTTATATGTCTATAGATATATAAAGATGTATAGACAAGCAAGTGGATATTCGGATAAATGGACAGGCAAATAGACTATTAGCTAAATACTTAGATAAACAACCGGATAGCTATGTGGCTACATAGCTGAATAGATAAATAGCTATATAATTGGATAGCTATGTAAGTATGTAGCTAAATAGACAAATAGCTTCATAGCTAAGTAGCTATATAGCTATAAAGCTAAACTGATAATGAAATGAATGAACGGATAAGTGGATAGGCGTTTATCCGCTAAACTATCAATAAATCAAATTATTCACTTAAATTAGGTAACAATGGAAAAGAGAAAGAAAACATTATTCGTTTCGTTCGCTACCCAGAAAGGGGGCGTGGGTAAATCAACATTCACCATTTATGCGGCATCGTGACTGCATTATGTGAAAGGACTGAATGTAGCTGTGGTGGATTGTGACTATCCGCAGCACTCAATCATCAAACAGAAAAAACGGGATATGGAAGTGGTAAAGACTGTTCCCGTTTATCAGAGTCTGCTTGTTGAACAGTCGGAACGGCTGGACAAGAGGGCTTATCCGGTTATCGGCAGTAACCCGGCAGACTGCATGGCGGACTGAAGGGCATTTGAAGACAAAACGGATACGCATTATGACGTGGTGCTGTTCGATCTGCCCGGAACTATGGGTAGCGACGGGGTTATCGCCGCAATCAGTGCGCTCGATTATCTGTTCGTACCGATAAAGGCAGACCGTCTCGTGCTGGAAAGCACGCTGAACTTTGCTACTACCATTAATGACCGCCTGATAAAGACCGGCTTGTCTTCTCTGAAAAGGCTGTGTCTGTTCTGGAACATGGTGGATCGAAGGGAACGCACTACATTGTATAACATCTACCAGCAGGGGTTCTCCCTGTTAGGGCTGGACTGCCTCCAAACACGTATTCCCGTGCGCAGTAACTTCACTAAAGACTTGTCTTCTACGGGCGGCCCCGTTTACCGGAGTACGCTGTTCGCTCCCGATGCGGCATTCACCAGAGAGTGCGGCTTTGATATGTTCATGGATGAAATCATGGGAATACTTAAAAACGAATAGTCATGGCAAAGAAAACAGGCGGACAAAATCCGGTGGACGAAGCATATCTGCGCAGTCTGATGGCAGGGGGGCCTTCGGAGCCTCCTTCATCTCCGGCTCCTTCCATTACCGGAGAGAGTGGCGGAAATAGAGCAACCGCTTTATCCGATGAAAAAGGAAAAGCGGATAACAATGTGAATGGAACAGTAAGGGATATTTCCGGTGCGGATGATACCGACTGTTCGGAATTGGTTACGGATAAACCGTCACCGAAAACGATTCGCACCGCATTGGCCGACTTTATCCGTAAGTTCCTCACACCTTATAAATGCGAAGGCAGACAGGGGGTATATATAGACAAGGAACTGCACCAGAAAATATCCGTTATTGTAGGGATTGCCGGTAAACGACAGTTGACGGTAGGCAACTATATAGATAATGTATTGAAAGAGCATTTCGAAAAACATGCGGATGAGGTGAAGACTTATCTCCAAAAGAGTTATAACAAAATATTTTAGGTTATGGATATACAATCAGGTTACTATGAAGCCGGAATAGTTCTGTTCTGGTTGCTGTTCGCTTATCTGTTCATGGACAAGTTCCTGTTCAGGGGCGGACTCGGCGAGATATGTTTCGGGAAGATGCGCCGTCGGATGGCAAAAGGTCTGCGGAGCATTGCCGGATGGTTCGATCCGACAAAAGAAGAACCGAAGAAAGGACGCAGGCGTACGAAAGGAAAAACGGAAAAGAAAGAAGTGCCGGCAGTGGCAGTGCCGGAAGCTGAAGAAAGGAATCGCCCAACTGTAAAAGTGGAAATGAAGGGCAAAGAAAAGGATGAAGTTAAGGAAAAGACAAAAGGCAAGAACATGGAAAATCCGCCTCAAAAACGGCCTGAAACGGACAGCCTTGTCGTTACAAAAAGCTATGGTACACGCCAACAGCCGCCAATAAACGCCACCGGTTCCGGGGCTATTGCGGGTAAGGAAAATGCCTCTACTTTTGCTGACAGAAACGAGGAAACAGTGCCACAGAAGGCAGTACAAGTGCCGCCTGAGCGCATCCCGGATTTGTTCCGGGACAAGCGCGTGGAAGAGTGGCGGGCTTCTGAGGCCGGCAGTTCCGGCAGGCTTGAGGATGATAAGGGACAGACTGAAAACGGTGACGACGTGGATACGGACGAACTGAACGAGGAACTGGAAGATTTGAACTGTGCCCGTGAAGATTATCCGGGCGGTGCAGCCGGTATCGGGCCGGAAGAGATTGACCTGATTATCGACCTCTGCAATGGCAAGGATATTCCGACAGACAAACGATTGTCCCTTTTAAGGGCGATCCACCATATCAAGGATACGCAGATTGAACGCTCGATACTGGAAAGCATCAATGGCAGCGACAGCCGTATCAGCAAATTTCTGGATGAAGCCGAACATTTGAATGAGGCTGCTCCGGACAGTGACTAACCAATTAAAAAAGGAGGTAACAATGGCAAGAAGTTATTTTGATACGGGTTGATGGCCCGTATCATTGTAAGGAGAAAGATTCGGTAAAAAACAACAACAAAACGTATCATCCATGTTTATGACGTATTTCGATTCAAGTTGACAAACGGCGGTTTCCCCCTTATGACGGGAAACGTATTAACTCCCAGAGAGACAATCATTCCATTAACTTATCCATAAAACGACAGCGGAAATGACAAACGGCTATTACGATTCGGGATGATTCGCATCCTGCTTTCAAAAGAAAATTAACAAGAATGTTTCACCACCAAACCATGTAACAATGCAAATGGCATATTATGACTCCGGCTGATTTCCGGCCGGAACTTACCCCCTGAATCAATAAACCATAAGCGGCTGCGGGCTGCCTATGGGGATAGTGAAAGGGGGCAGTCCGTGGCTTTTTTAATCACCTAAAAAATCACGGAGATAAATGAAAAAGAAAAGATTGATTATGATGCTTGCCGCCGTTGCGGCAGCAAGTGCGGCAATGGCGCAAGGAAACGGACAAGCCGGTATTACCGAAGCGACACAACTCGTGACCGGATATTTCGATCCCGGCACAAAATTGATTTATGCAATCGGTGCTGTAATCGGCCTCGTCGGTGGAATCAAGGTATATCAGAAGTTCAGTTCGGGCGACCCCGACACGAGTAAAACTGCCAGTTCGTGGTTCGGAGCCTGTATCTTTCTGATAGTCGCCGCCACCATTCTGAGGTCGTTCTTCCTCTAAAAACATAAAAAAGACAATAACTTATGGCTGATTTTGAAATAAATAAAGGGGTGGGCCGTGAAGTTGAGTTCAAGGGACTCCGGGCACAATACCTGTTTATTTTCGCTGCCGGCCTGCTTGCCGTATTCGTGATGTTCGTCATCATGTATATGGCGGGCGTCGGACAGTGAATTTGCATCGGTTTCGGAGTATCGGCGGCTATGATACTGGTATGGCTGACCTTTACGCTGAACCGTAAATACGGTAGCCACGGGCTGATGAAGCTGTTCGCGGCCCGGCAGCATCCCCGGAGAATCCTCTCACGAAAACGTATCACACGTCTGATCAACAAACAACAATCGTAAATTATGAGAAGTATATTAAAAGCATCCACACTGGAAAGCAAGTTTCCCATCATGGCGGTGGAACACGGCTGCATCGTCAGCAAGGACGCCGACATCACGGTCGCTTTCCGGGTCACACTGCCGGAAGTGTTTTCGGTATCATCCGCAGAATATGAGGCGATGCACGCCACATGAGCGAAGGCAATCAAGGTGTTGCCGAACTATTCAATCCTGCACAAACAGGATATTTTCATCACGGAGAAATACGAGCCGGACATCCGTCGGGACGAACTCAGCTTTCTCTCCCGCAGTTTTGAACGCCACTTCAACGAACGTCCCTACCTGCACCACACCTGCTACCTGTTCCTCACCAAGACCACCAAAGAGCGCTCCCGGCAACAAAGCAACTGGAACACGCTCTGCCGTGGTTTTCTGGTTCCGAAAGAGATAAGGGACAAGGAAACGGTGGAGCGTTTCATGGAAGCGATGGGACAGTTTGAAAGTATCGTTAACGACAGCGGACTTATCAAGTTGGAACGGCTGACCACGGAAGAGATTACGGGAACGGAAAACGAACCGGGTATTATCGAACGGTACTTTACACTCTCGGCAGACGGAACGACCATGTTGCAGGACATGCAATTGAATCCGGACGAGATGCGTATCGGAGATAAGCGGCTCTGCCTGCACACGCTCTCCGACCTCGACTATCTGCCGGGAAAAGTGAGGACGGATGGACGGTACGAACGCCTCTCGACAGACCGCTCGGACTGCCGTTTGAGCTATGCCGCCCCCGTGGGCGTGATGCTGCCCTGCGACCATATCTACAACCAGTGGATATTCATAGACGACAGTAACGAAAACCTTTCCCGTTTCGAGAAGATGGCGAAGAACATGCAGTCGCTTTCCCGGTACAGCCGCAGCAACCAGATCAACAAGGAGTGGCTGGATGAATACCTGAATGAGGCGCATACCAATGGATTGCAGTCGGTGCGCTGCCATTGCAACATCATCGCATGGGCGGAAAACGGGGACGAACTCCGGCGGGTGAAGAACGATGTGGGAAGCGCACTGGCATTGATGGAATGTACTCCGCACCATAACACGACCGACCTTCCGGCTCTCTATTGGGCGGGCATACCGGGAAATGAAGCGGACTTTCCGGCCGAAGAGACGTTCTACACGTTTACCGGGCAGGCACTCTGTTTCTTCACGGCTGAAACCTGTTACCGGAACTCGCTCTCTCCCTTCGGCATCCGCATGGTGGACAGGCTGACGGGAAAGCCCGTCTTCCTCGACATATCGGATTTGCCCATGAAAAAAGGGGTAGTGACTAACAGAAACAAATTCATACTCGGCCCCAGCGGCAGCGGGAAAAGTTTCTTTACCAATCATCTCGTGAGGCAGTACTGGGAACAAGGGACGCATATCCTGCTGGTGGACACCGGAAATTCATACAAGGGACTCTGTGACCTGATACACCAGAAGACCGGAGGGGATGACGGGATTTATTTTACATACAAGGAAAATGATCCGATTTCTTTCAATCCGTTTTTCACCGAGGATTACCAGTATGACATCGAGAAGCGGGACAGTATCAAGACACTGATACTCACCCTGTGGAAAAGGGAGGATGAACCGCCCCGACGTTCGGAAGAGGTGGCGCTCTCGAACGCAGTCAGCCTGTATATCGAGAAGATAAAGAAGAACCGGAAGATAAAGCCGAACTTCAACTCGTTCTATGACTTTGTCAGGAAAGACTACCGCAAAGTGCTGGCGGACAAGAACGTGCGGGAGAAGGACTTTGATGTGGACGGTTTTCTGAATGTGCTGGAACCTTATTATAAGAACGGTGAATACGGGTATCTGCTGAACTCGGACAAGGAACTGGATTTGCTGAACAAACGGTTTATTGTATTCGAACTGGATGTTGTGAAAGATAATCCCATCCTCTTTCCGGTCGTCACGATTATCATCATGGAGACGTTCATCAACAAGATGCGCCGTTTGCAGGGTATCCGCAAGATGATACTGATTGAGGAAGCATGAAAGGCAATCGCCAAGGAAGGTATGGCATCCTACATAAAGTATCTCTTTAAAACGGTTAGAAAGTTTTACGGAGAGGCGGTTGTAGTTACACAAGAGGTCGATGATATTATCTCTTCCCCCGTTGTGAAAGAGACGATTATCAACAACAGCGACTGCAAAATACTGCTCGACCAGCGGAAGTATCAGAACAAGTTCGACCAGATACAGAATCTGCTCGGCTTGACGGACAAGGAACGCAGCCAGATACTTTCTATCAATCTTGCCAATGCAGCGAACCGCCTTTATAAAGAGGTATGGATAGGACTTGGCGGCACACAGAGCGCGGTATATGCGACAGAAGTTTCGGGCGAAGAATATTTGTGCTACACCACCGAAGAGACTGAGAAACTGGAACTTACCCGCCTTACGGAAAAGCTGGGCGGAAACATCGAGTTAGCTATCAAACAACTTGCCGAAAGCAAGCGACAGGAAAACAAGTAACCATATTAATTCATAGACAACAATGAGTAAGAAAGATTTATTAAGCCAATGCAGGGAAGCACTCGGAGATGCGACCCTGACCAATCTGGATCTGCTGAACCTGATCGGGGAAATGAAGAAGGAACTGGAACACGACCGCATCTGCGGTCACTGAATGAACAAGGAAGGCGGCTCCACGCTGACAATCCGTAAATCCAACCACGTGACGGACGGATTCAAGGGTTACAAGGCTACACTGTTCGCCGGAGAAATGAGTTATACCGAAATCAATATCCCGCTTCGGAAAGGGGACGACCTTTTCCTGCACGGGAACAAGGATGCGGGATGTATCGGGTATTTCAGCGGAAGCGAGGTATTGCTGTTCGGCTGTTACGGGCTGTTTGCCCGTGATGACGACAGCCGGTATTTACTTACTAAAGAAAGGAGATAGACGCATGAAAAAGAGACTACTAATTCTATTCATGGCAATGCTTTCCCTTTCAGTGACAGTCAAGGCACAATGGGCAGTTTTCGACCCCAGCAACTTTGCGCAAAGTATCGTAAATTCTGCCAACGAAATCATAGAAACCTCCTCCACCGCTGAAAATATGATTAATAATTGTGCGCCCGTATAGGCTGAATAAGTAAATGTAGCTATTGCAAGCTATTAGGTAA